>Ga0222716_10000961_pt1 | contig 24254 bp, 34 predicted proteins | sample C33_13DmetaG_FD_165044 | JGI IMG/M metagenome (GOLD analysis project Ga0222716, IMG submission 165044) | Estuarine water microbial communities from San Francisco Bay, California, United States - C33_13D | ecosystem: Environmental > Aquatic > Marine > Unclassified | place: USA: California... | reverse complement strand
AGGGTATGTTTTCAGTACGTTCTGTGTGATACTGGTATTTAACATGTGTAAAGGCTAGATCAGCAGTATCCTGTATGTATTCCAATAGACTACTATGTGTAGCGGCTTCTAACTCAGTATTATGTTGTGCGAATCTGTGCCAATATACTCCTTTATCCCGGTTCCGGTTCTTATATCCGGGTGTATCACTCTCAGCTCGGTCCCAACCAGGATGATAACGTATAAGGGTATGTCTGATATCTGGGGAATACTTCTCATAGTTATTGCTTATACGCATTCGGAGTTTGAGATCTTCTAAGGACCCATCGGCCCAATGAGTGTATCTATATGGATTAGTTGCACACACAATCGTTAAATCTTTGTCAGTCAATTGGGATTTAATACGATTAAACTGGTATATACTGTATTCCAAACTGGTACCAAGGAAACTGTAATCTATAATCTCAGTATTGGGTAACAGTAAACTCAGTTGCTCAGGCCAACTGGGGTTATCCTGTAACTGTACAGGGGGACCTGATTGATCTCTCTGGTGCAGTATTTTAGCACCATATGTGTAACTGCAACCGAAGGTGTAAATTTTTTCGGGGATCACATCGTCACCTGCACATTCAACTGTTCTGCTACCCACTCTGCTACCCATTGTGAGCCTGTTAGATTAAAGTGGCATTGCTCATCTGCCAAAAAACTGTTCCATTTGCTCGGAGACAACTGAGATTTTATGCTGGGTATTGTTTTGCGGCTTACTGTATTGGGTAATGGGTTCTGTTGACTGTACTTGGCCCACTTAAAACAGCAGTCTGTATGAGATCTCACATAGTCACATAGTGTATAATAGGTGCTCATCTCTAATTCTGCATTGTGATATGTGTAATAACTTTTAAATATACGCTCGTCTGGGTTTAAATTTAATGGTATATCCACATTCCAATGAGGACCGTAGCGACCCAGGGACTCTTCACTTAATATGGGATCGTATTTTGTGTAGTTGGGGGTAATCGTTTTCCTTAGTTTGGGGTTTGTGAGCAATTCATCTCGCCAATTGGTGTATCTATAGGGTACTGTTATCTGAAAAACAAAGATATCTTCTGGTCCGGCAGTTCTTTTTAGTCTGTTTAGGTTATATATACTGTATTGTAAACTGGTTCCAGGGAAACTATAGTCTTCTATCTGCTGGTCTGGTAGCATTTCTGCTAGTTGTTCGGGCCAACTTGGTGCTACAATATCAAGGTCCTTGACACCATATGTGTAACTGCAACCGAATGTGTATATCATAACCATATTTATTAGTGTAATACTGTGAATATAGTAAATACGGTAATGGTGAGATATTTAATAACAGGGGACGGCTGGGCACAGGGAGAGTTTTCTCGTACGGCATTTAGTATACCTGAACACATTAAGGATACCAGCCCTCATAGATTTTGGCGTACCAGTACAAACCATGGAGGTGTAGGCCAATATATGAGAGAGGCTCTACCACAAGCAGAGATATTCATAGGGGGAGGCTACGGTCACAACAATGATCAGAGCGTAAAAGAAGCCACACACTTTGTTGATTGGCACGGTGCTAAACAAACTACAGGTGTTATAATGTTTTGGAGTTCTCCGGAAAAGGATTATAACCCGTTTAATTTAAGCAGTCAGAACTGGCATGGCATACCCGAGGAGCATGTGGACACTGAAATGTACTATATAAAGCCAACTAATCGTTGGGACAATGTGGATTGGGATACATTCAAAAGAAGTATGCGGGACTTGGTAAACAAAAGGCTAAGAGATCTAAATCAACTTGGTGTACCTGTGTATCTAATAGGCGGGTCTTGTCCCTTACCCGACAGTAATATGCTTCTACCTTATGAAAACATAGTGCCTGTTTTACACTTTAGTGGAGAGTTATGGTGTCCTGAGATGCTGAGTAATCTAGGCTACATGGATTTTATACATGAGAACATACTAGGAGCATATAAATTATACGGTAATACAAATTTAAATCCTGTACACGGTGAAATAATTGCTGAACTTAGTATGAATACTAATCCATTAAGAGATGATGCCTTTGATGCATTAAATAAAGAAAAACTTTATAGTGAATACTATACTGCTGATTATGGAAACAGGAAGTTACACAAATTAATATGGGATAAAATTCAATCCTGCTTGTGATCTTGCAAGTTAATTAAAAAATCTGCTAGGCTTTGATCGTCTGATCTTCGTTCCACAATAGCGACCACTCCTCCTGCCTCACAATTGTCTACGAATTTGTCTGCATGCCAACCTCTCATCTCTCCGCAGTCGATTATCTTATTGGAACCAGGGTGCATATAACTGCATCTAAACAATGTAAAGTCAGTATTAATCTTCATTAAGGTCTCCTAGTCTTATAAATGCAACATCTTCTGCGTTCTTAAACCTGATCTCAATGAGATTGTTCCAGGGTCTAGTCATGTAGCCTAGGTTATTGGCTTTCTTATAAAGATAGGTACCAGGTTGTATGCCTAATTGATACGCCCAGTCATGTATCTGTTTACGACTATAGAATTTACTTTTGGGTACGGTCATACTGTTGTCCTTCCATTCGTCCCAACATTTTTGTTCTATTTCGTTGAAGTCTTTAAACACAGCCATAAGTATATTATAACAGTTTTTAAAGGTTTGTCAATTATCGTAACTGTATAATTTAGATAAATACAATTATACTTTATTAAGGAGAACAAATGGCACGAGTAGATTATACAGCATTAAGTATTGACGCAAGTCAAATAAAAAATGTTGAAGTCAGAGATAACGCAAAGGCATTCATGGCAACTGAGCATGGTATAGAAACATCAGCACTAGTTGATGGTGAGCATATCGGATACGAAGCACCTAGAGGTGTTGGGTTCCCAACTGACTTCGAAGACTATACTCCGATACATAGAGTTGACAGTCCAGCAGATAGTTGGAACGACGGTACTGGTTATGTTGTTTATTTTGAAAAAGAAGTAGACGGAGCCAAGCAGTTCTGGAAAGCCACTGACGCAGACCCTTCAACACTAGCACAATTAACGTCAGGTGATGAGTTTGATCTTGCAAGTTCACACGAACTAAGAGCATCAACAGCCTAACTTTATTATCTTAGATGAACAATGTCGATCTGAAAGAACTTCAACGATCGGCATTATGGTTAATTATAGACCCTTGGGCAACATCGCCTAATCCAGAAGACAATCGCAGAGAACCTAATTTAGATATATTGAATGAAATTGTCTTGACAAAAATAATAGATTATCTCCCTAAATTAAATCATGTTGCAGTCTCTTGCGGTCCAACTATACATCCTTTAGTTGAACATATTATCAATCTAGACTACGGCTCCAGCGACCAAAGTGGTCCCGAACAAGATGGATTCCAAGCACTTATAGAATATACTGAAAAGAATGATATAAAAGATGTTGTTTATGTAGGATTCCATCACGGAATGTGTATTATAAACAGACCAATAGGAGCAAAGAATTTATCATTGTGTACCGATCTCCGTTTATATATTAAACGTGACTTAGTAGGTGTACTACCATGGAGTGTTACTAGTGACATGGATAAAGATTCTTCTCCCTACGCCAAACTTATTTAACCACAAAAGTTAGTACGATAAGTAGTAGTGTGTTAAAGGAACTTGAAACAGAATTACAGTCTATTTCTCTGTTAAGCGGAGAATATCTTTTTGATTATCTTTTAGAGCAAGGACAGACACTACCCAGTCTTCCAGACGAATTAAAAATTTATAGTAATGAGGTACAGGGTTGCCAAAGCAGAGTATGGATGGTAGCAGAAGACACAAATGGCATATGGAACTTTGCTATAGATAGTGATGCTTACATTGTAAAGGGTATTAGTAAACTTATATCACTAGCATGTAATGGCGCCACAACAGAAGAAGTACTAAGTATTAAATTTTCTGACTTCCATAGTATTGCAAAATTTCTTACAACACAAAGGCAACAAGGACTTCAAGCAATGATAAACCGTGTTCATAGTTTAGTACATTAGCACATCGATAAATATTGGCATGGCCAAAGCGAACGTATATCTATTTCAAGTAAACTATACAGTAAAGATTGCTGGATGGGATAGTCTCTGGCTACCATACAGTATCGGCTGTATTCAGTCCTATGCCAAATCCAAAGAGGATATAACAGACTATTTTAATTTTCACCCAGAACTTTTTTGTAGACGAGAAGAACCTGCTGAACTAATTAAACGTTTAGACAATCCCACAATAGTTGGCTTTAGTAACTATGCCTGGAACACAAGTTGGAATATACAAATGTCCAAACTGATAAAAGAAACATATACAGATTGCATAGTTGTATTTGGAGGGCCAAATGTTTGGGACGATATGAATACAGAGTACCCACACATTGATGTTTTGTTACAACAAGAAGGAGAATTTGGATTTGTAGAATTATTAAGGAAGATAAGAGACAAAGAAGAATTGCCTACCCACTTAGCAGGAGACAGAATACACAACCTAGAAGAACTAACAGATCCCTATAGTACAGGCGAGTTTGATTGGTTAGTTGAAAACTATCCTCAGTTCAGATGGAATGGAACATTTGAAACCAATAGAGGGTGTCCCTTCCTGTGTACATTTTGTGATTGGGGTAGTCTTACATTTACAAAGGTTAAGAAGTTTGAAATAGAACGAGTGGAAGCCAATATGGAATGGATGGCTAATAACAAGGTTACATACATTGTATGTGCTGATGCTAACGTTGGTATATTTAAAGACAGAGATATAGAAATTGCTAAAATAGTTCGCAAGTGGGCTGACGCTCCAATGAGTTTAATTGACGGTATAAACTTTCAGTACAATAAAAACAATACAGATGTATGTTTAGACATTGCTAAAATACTTGGACCTTATAGTAGAGGAATTACCTTTGCAGTTCAGAGTATGACCGAGTCGGTATTAGAAGCAATCAAACGTAAAAACATGGCAATGAACAAGTTGTCTACACTTATAAAAGAGGCAAACAAACGTAACCTTATGAGTTATACAGAACTCATATTACCTATGCCGGAAGAAACATTAGACAGTTGGAAAGATGGAATAACAAAAATATTAGAAGCAGGCCAGCATAACTCTATTACTATTTGGAATTGCCAAGTTTTAAAGAACAGTGAAATGAATCAACCAGAGTATATAGAAAAATATGGTATAGAAAAAACTGTAGCCTATGATTATATTAATTACGAGAACGAAAACGATTGGAACGGTGCACCAGAAGAATTAGAAATAATAAGAAGCACAAATACAATGACTATTGAGGAAACAACTGAAGGCTGGATATATGGAATCATGATAAGAGAGTTTCATATCAATGGCGTGACACAAATTTTTGCTAGGTACCTAAATGGTAAACATGGAATATCCTATAGGCAATTTTACGAACCCTTTTTTCAAATTCTATCAGAGGACAAACATATAAAAGATATTATTGCTTTGGTTAAACAAATAGAATATCATTTTTTAAAGTATGGTACGCAACCAAAGGTAGAAGATATACCTTTTGAAATTCCTCAAATATATGGTTCAAAGAAAGGTACGGTTCCACCTGCACATTTTATGAAAGATATTTTAAATGAGCATGTGTTCTCAAATATAGATTACTTTAGACAGATTGCTATTGATATGGTTAAGGATAAATTTGGTATTGATTTACCTCAAGGTGTGATAGATTTTAATAAAGGATATACTTTTAATGAAGAAGTCAACTATCCTGCTAACACAACGATAGATTACAATATAATTACAGATGAAGACGAAGTCACACACTATAACTACATACCTAAAATACTTGCAGAGGATTTAGATGATAAGATTAGTAAAAGAGATCCTGTAATGTTATTTAAAATAGGATTATATAAATCTATTGTAAAATATACTACTTGACAATTTAATATAATTGTGTATAATAAATTAAACTTTTGGAATTAATATGAATTTTGTACCCTATGTAATTGAAAAAACCTCACAAGGTGAGAGAAGTTATGATATCTACAGCAGACTTTTAAAAGAAAGAATAGTGTTTCTCAACGGAGAAGTTAATGATGCAGTATCAAATAGTATTTGTGCCCAGTTACTATTTTTAGAAGCAGAAGATTCCGAAGCAGATATTAATTTTTATATCAACTCTCCAGGTGGAGTAGTAACATCGGGTATGGCAATGTACGATACAATGCAATACATCAATCCAGATGTAAGCACAATAGTAATGGGACAAGCGGCCAGTATGGGAAGTCTACTAGCACAGGCAGGTGCACCAGGAAAAAGATTTGTATTACCTAAAGCCAGAACAATGATCCATCAGCCCAGCGGTGGAGCAAGAGGAATGGCTAGTGATATAGCAATTCAGTTTGAAGAAATTAATCGTATGAAAAAAGACCTTACAGAAATTTATGTCAAACATAATAGTAAAGGTAAAACTTATACTGAGTTTGAAGCAGGTATGGACAGAGATAATTTCTTAACGGCTGAAGAAGCAGTTGACTGGGGACTAGCAGATCAAATTATAGAATCTAGAGATGCCCAAGTACAATCAAGTTAAACAAGCCTTATCACACGAAGCAATAAAACAAGTCTATAACTTATATAGAAACTCTGTAAACTCAGTCTACATAGATGATCACTGGTGTGATAGGTTTGCACCGTTACTCGTCGGCAAGGCCATGTTGGCAAAATACACTCCTGAAGAATTTGATTTTGTTTGGAAAGAAGTAAAGCCTCACATTGAAGGAAAGATGGGCAATACAGAATTAATTTACTCCAGAATAATAAAATATAATCCTGGTTGCTATATCCAAGAGCATGTTGACGGTGTGATCTATACTAACAAACAAGAGCATAACCTTAGTGTAATAATAGCAATAACAGAACAAAAAGATTACAGGGGAGGTGAGATGTTTATAGACGGAGATTACATAGAGCAAGAACTTGGCGATATCTTATTTTATGGTTATGACGTACCTCACGAAATCAAACCTATTAAAACAGGCATAAGGTATGTAATTAATCTAAGATGTCAGGTCGGGTAAATCACACAACGGTTTTGATATAATATTGCATAGATTATCTAGTGTCCAAAATTCTTTTAAAGACGTTAGTAATAAATCTGTATGCTGTTCTATACATATAGCATTCTTGTAATCATTTAAAATAAAGTCTGACATATGATCGACCTTCTCCCAGGCTTCTAACGAATCATTTGATTCATCGTAAATAGGAAGGCCAAGTCTTCTCAGCTCGTTATATATGCCAGGTGGTCCAACTAGCAAACACGGCATACCTAACAGATAACTTCTAAATGTTTTTTCTGTTAGAAATCCAACAGGGTTTGGATACCCTGGATGATCTTTGATTGTGAATGTCTCAATTACACAGTTCCATTTAGATTGCCCTGACCATTCTTTCATATACTTTGTTCCGCTTGATGGATCTATGGCTTCTAACTCTGTTAAATTTTTAGGTAATTTGTTTTGATATTTTCTAAGAAACTTTATAATTCTTTTATCAACTGAATCTTCTTGAACATGTTTATTCAGAAGAGATTGATGTTGGGTAACTGTTCCGTTTTGATTCCAATCGGTAGAACTGTTTTCGTTATTCCATGCTAAGGTCCACATACATTTATCTAAAATTTCTAATTCAGAAAGATTTGCTAAGAATTTTAATCTATTATGTCTGGGCTTCCTATTATAAATCATAGAAAGATAATTAAATCTATCCTTGCTTCTTTGTTGTTTAATATAATCTATATAGTCGTTCTTCTCGTCTTCATCAAATAGAATATTAAATATGTCTGTCTGTAATATTGTATATAATGCAAAGAAACTAGAGCATGGCAAAACAGTTGTATTAGGTATATCACTGTTATCAAAATTAAAACCGCTAGTGTGTAAAATTAAATTTTTTGGAGTAATGTTTAAACTTTTAATCCACGAATAGAAATCACTTGTTGGGTAGTGGCCACCCTCTATGTAATCATGTACAATAACATTACAATTTAGTAGTAAGTTTATAGCATCGGACTTTGGCATGCAATGAACTATATCATAGTCTCCTATCTCAAAATAAACAGATTGATCTTTTAAACATTGTTTTATATTAGCACCGGTTGTGCCGTATTTTAATCCTACATATATGTCTGCATTTTCTAATTGTTTCTTAAGTGTTGGCCAAACAAGATTACAATTCTTTACAAGAAATCCTAAATGAAATTTATCTTTGTCGTATTCAGATAGAAAGTGGTCTATTATTCCTGGCTTAGACCAGCCTCTTTTTATATTACTTTTTACTTTCTCTATTTGTATCACAAGTAGTATTTAACCATATGTAATAGGCATAAATATTAATATGGAAATAAAATCATACAACCCAACAAAATTTTTAAACGTATCCTCAGAAGCATCAGAGCATCTAGTAGAACAGATTAATAAAAACAATGCTATAGGTGTAGAGTTAGGTATTTTACCTAACGGCTGTGCAGGATTTGAATATACATGGAAATACATTAACGAATTTTATGCTCAAGACTATGACGTAACAGATATACAAGACAAAGTTATTGTTGTGGGTAGTGTAAGTAGAGAGTATGTAATAGGAAGTTCTGTAGAATTATTAGATGAAGGCATCAAAGGAAAAACATTAATAGTAAACTCGCCTAAAGCAACTGGCTCATGTGGTTGTGGGGAAAGTGTACAATTTGATATATGATGGCTATAAGTAATTTTTTAGTCTACACATACACAGATAGACAACATACCCAAAAACAATTCCTTGCTTTGGGATTTAATCAAGTATCAGTAAACAAACTAAACGAGATTTCTATTTGGCATAATCATAATTGTATAGTAATGTTAAAGAAGGGTATAACTAACGGTATTTCTGGAATAGGGTTTTTAACATCACCTGATATTATAAACAAGACTAGAGCAAAATATGATCCTGAATCAGGTTGGTTTAAATTTGGTGAAGGGCTGGAAGTCTATTTACAAAGCGAAGATCGTATACCTACAATTATAAAAAACGAATACCAAACCATATCTAAGAATATTGGTATTAAAACTGGTGTTGATAAATTTAGCGGCATTGTAATCAACTCTTCGATGGTGATAGACAAAGTAAACTTAGAGGAATTAAATTTAAAAGTTATGGCCAGTGATAGATATTTAAAATATATAACACAAAATAACTTTTCTTTATATCTAGATATAGATAATCAAACAGATGTTCCTACTGTCTTTGTTGACTGCCATGATATTTTTAAAACAATATCCCTAATTAGTTTAGACAGTACAGTAAAATTTAAGAAATATGACAAGCAGTCAGGCAACTTTGGTTTGCTCACACATAAAATTAATGGATATAATTGTATGGCTGAAGGAAACAAAGACAGTTACAGTATAGAAAAAATGATTATAGGCAATCCAGATACAGTCAATATTGTATTGCGACAACGATCAAAGAAAATAAGTATAAGTGAGGAAACATTACAGGTTCACTTAAATGAGCAAGATGCATAGAGACAATTTTCAAAATTGGCTTTCATGGAGAGAATTTAAATTAGATTTAAACCCACAGGCACAAGATCATTTTGATGTTGAACATTTATGCAACAGTTTAGGTTATGTTCCTTATCAAGATTTTATTTTAAGGAAATCAGAAGTAAGATTTTCTAATGAAGAGATGTTAGGGATATTTAAACTTAATATGGAAACAAGATGACAGAGTATGTTGATTTTTATGAGAAAGTAGAAAGCATGGATGAAACTGAATTGAATAATCAGTTGACTACATTGTATAAGAAAATGTCAACCATACAGTCTGAAGGCGGTATGCGACTTCAGATACAAGGTATGATAGACCTAGTTAAAGATAGATACCAAGCAATTCAAATGCTAAAAATTATAGAAAAAGATAAAACACCTGACATAATAGAAATCGGTTCAGTTGAAGAAGTTGTCTCAACACCTGACTATTCTAAAGGCGAGATACTTACACACTTCTCTAGTTTTTATTCAGGTGACAAGGTTAGTAAAAAGAACAAAATTGAAAAACCGGTTACGGGTTCAGCAAGAACAACACCGCCTATTATTACACCTGCTGATAGGCCTATACAAACAGATGGCATAGGTGATGTGCCGGTATTTGGGAGCAAGAAATGAACTTAATGAGCATAAACAAAAAGATTAATGTGAAGTTAATCTGGATGGATAAAGAAATAGGTTATGTTAAGCCTATGGATTACATAGTTCAATATTCCCTTAGAACAGAATTGCAAGACAATATGACACACGAAGAAGGGTTTATACAACAAAACATTGCCTTCCAGACTGTAAACGATTTTTTATATTCACAAATGTTTCAATCCATAGTATATGATAAAGAAAGTAAACCGGATGTTGAAAATGCATTTTCTTCATATAATAATAATTTTTGCATATTGCCAACGTTAAGTGAAGCAACATTTTTATCCTGCATACATAGTAAATTAAATCATATCATACCTGATTCAAGTACTATAGAACAAGTTGAATTAATAGATGAAACTGATGGTGTATCATATTCTTATTTTAGTGATGATATGGATTATTATACATTGCCTTCCATGAAAGAATGGTTAGGCGATTTAAGTTTTTGGGAGCAACCATGGTGGAAAAGAAAAGACTTTAGTACATTTGATAACTGTGCTACTGACCAAAAAGAATACGACAACTTTAATAAAATGACTGATGTTAACGAGTTAGCAGAAAAAATGAAATTACCTATACTAGAAATAGAACAAGAGGTAAGGTCTGCTCTAGATGGTAGCGACAATGATAAAACATCAGGACACTTAATAGAAGTAGACTTTAAAAAGGGTGCAAAGTTTAAACCTAAATTAGTACCCAAACCAAAAAATTAATTATTGACTTCTACATAGAAGTGTTATATAATAAAGCATGTCAGAATACTTAGCAAAAGAACAAGACGGTATAGAACTCCTATATAGGGGCGACGGCCTAGATGGTGTTGCATTTGAAAAGATAGAACAGTATAATAAGTACTGTGAAGAACTAGGCTTATCTCATATAGCAAACGAGGCTTTAATAAGTAAAGACTTTAATATACCTCAACACTATAAAGAATTAGATGTAGAAGAATTTGTATATAGTAAACTTGAAGGCAGAGATTCAGCCGAGGCTGTCAAAGCCAGAGTAGAAATGGAGTTAGCCATATACAAAGAACGAGGGCTATTCCCTATACTACAGTTGTTAGTATACATTGTTGATACTATGCGTAAGCATAACTTAGTATGGGGTGTAGGCAGAGGCAGTAGTGTTTCTAGTTATGTGCTCTATATATTAGGTGTACACAAGGTAGATAGTTATAAATATAATTTAGATATAAAGGAATTTTTAAAATAATGGTTCAAAGACGTACTAACAAAGGACAGGTAATAGATTTCGAAAGCCTTATGGCACAGCAAAAGGAAACTCCTGCCATGGGTAATATGAAAGTAGACGGTGACGGAAATCTATTAGGCCCTAACGGCGACATTATAGAAAAACGTGAAAATAGAGTTAGAGCTTATTATCAAGACAATCCAATGTCAAGTACAAACCAAACAAGCCTTAAAGGCGAAAAACAGGAAGTATCAGGTTCAGTTGATAAAACATCAACTGTTGAGGTAAAGACTGCACAAACAATTAAAGAAAACAAAAGAACAGAAAAGTTACAACCAGATCCAGAACCAGAGGCACCACAAGGTGAGAGTTTTGATGAAGAAGTACCACTTGGATATAAAGAAGTGGAACTCCCTAACGGCGACATCGAAGTGGTACCCTATTACAAAGAGGAAGACATAGACGATGGCGACGATAAAACCACTACATGATAGTATAATCTGCATCGAAGGAAACTTCGGAGACACAACTACCCAATCGGGTATTATAATAAAATCAACAATCGGAAAAGAAGAAGGCGTTGTTCCTAGATGGTTCAAGGTTTTTGCACTTGGGCCAAAGATAGATTGGCTTGAAGAAGGCCAATGGGTGTATGTAGAATTCGGAAGATGGACGGAAGGTTTCAAACTACAGGATGACAGATTAGAAGAAGGACAAGAGGTATGGAAAATAGACCCTAAAGGTTGTCTCGCAGTATCTGATGAATTGCCCTCTGATCAAGTTAATATAAAATCATCAAACGGAATAGAGTTTGCACAAAAGAAAACACTATGAAGATTAGAGAAACAAGAGGAACATCAACTTTAGGCCTAACTGGTATTGTGGTAATGTCCGGTGTGATATTTGCAGGACTTAATCCATGGTGGCTAGTATTGTCTACTCTTATGATTTTATCCGCAATAGGATACGAATCGGGTCAAGCATAATGCCTTATATTGAAAAGACAGGCAAAAAGAGAATTAAAGAACAACTTTGGCAATGGTTTGATGTAACACAAGATCCAATGATAGACGGATTCAATGGTTGGGGTTGTAAACAAAAACTATATGAGATTAAATTTGTATTAGACGACTATCTAGAAAGATGTCCTTCATATCATGGTGAAGAAGAATGGCTAGAGGAAAAACGGTTAGATAAAGCAGTAAACAAACTTTCCAAATGATCAAAAGAGCTCTGATACTTGCTGATGGGTCAACAGGTGGATATACTTCTTCACTTAGAAGTTTAGGCCCAACAGCAGTCAAAGAAAAACTTTCACAAAACAACTGGGAACATGAACTTATAGAACATACTCTCACGTGGGGAGAAAAAATCAACAGCATAGCAACTACCTATTTTAAAGATGCAGATAAAAAACTTTTAATTTTTAGTACTTCTGTAGGTGACTGGAGTGCAAAGTGTGAGAATACTATAGAATTTATAAAAGATAAAATTCCAGATGTTAAAGTTATTATAGGTGGTATAAGAGGAGTGCAAAAAGGACCGCAGGATCGATATTATAGAAAGAATTTTGATGCAGTCTTTCTAGGAAGAGCAATGGAAATGTTTGATGATTATTTAAAAGAGCAGGACACGGCAAAATATATTAAAATAAAAGATGCTCCTTATTATATAAATCCTGTAGATGATTTTACTATAGAAAAACCTATTGCTTCAGATTATCTAAAAGAATCAGACTTCGTTAATGATAAGGATGTTGTTGGTTTTGAATTAGGTTTAGGATGCAAGTTTAATTGCACGTTCTGTAATTTTCCCTATAGGAATTTTAAAGAGGTAGTAATGCTACCGGAAGATGCAATGGTACATTCCATGCAAACTTCTTATGATAGGTTTGGTATTAAAAACTTTTTTGTTGCTGACGATACTGCAAATGAGAATATGGAAAAATTAGAACTGCTTGTACGGGCAGTAAAACGTCTATCGTTTACGCCAAACATCGGAGGCTTTGTAAGACTTGATGTCATTTCTAAAAAACCGGAACAAATACAGTTATTAAAAGAAGCAAACTTTATGTCATTCTTTTTTGGTGTTGAAACATTTAATGATAAGGCATCTAAAATTATAAGAAAAAAACATTCCATTACTGCTGTTAAAGAAACATTGAGGAAAATTAAACAAGAGATTCCACATAGTTGGTCATCGGTTGCATGTATTATGGGACTGGAGGGCGACGACTTAGACACTATGTTCGAGGACCTAATGGATTTAATAAAAGAAAATTTAATACAGAATGTAGAAATGGCTAGTTTAAATCTAAAGCCTAAAAATAATTTTATTTTAGGTGACGGAGATTTCTTTTCTGAAATGGAAAAGGATCCTGAAAAGTTTGGAATTAAATTAGAAGCAAGTGGTGAATGGAAAAATTCTAATACAAGTTTAACAAAAGTAAAAGAAGATTTTAATCGCTCTGATTTTAAACAATTTCTTAAAGACAAATATTACCACAACTTTAATGGATTCACTTATCTAAATTTATTGTCTTTAGGATTAGTCGAACAATATGAAAATGCTGATGTTGTAAGAGATAGAATGAATAACGGCTCACTACAAAAAGAATTTATGCTGAGTCTAAATAGAGAGATATCAAAGTACATTAGTAAAAAGAATAATTATATACAGGAACATTATGGAACTTAAATTAGGAATTATAGGACACGGATTTGTTGGTACAGCCGTTGATAACGGATTCGATAAAAATGTAGACAAATTTATTGTTGATATAAACAAAAATAATAATACAATACAGGACTTAGTTAAGTACGATCCTTCTATTGTATTTGTTTGTGTTCCCACACCTCAACAAGTTACACACGAAGATGTAGATATTAGTATTGCAAGAGAAGTATTAATTGAATTGGAGCAACAAAATTACAAAGGCATTATAGTAATTAAAAGTACAATCACACCACAGCATCTTATACAATTTAAAAAGCAATTTAATAAATTAAAAATAATTTACAATCCTGAATTTTTAACTGAAGCAAACAGCCTACAAGATTTTATCGATCCTAACATGCAGATATTAGGTGGCAAATGGAAAGACTGTGAAGCAGTAGAAAAAGCATACATTAGACACAGCTCAGTAAAAGTTGTTCCTACATTTAAAGTAGATCTTATAACAGCAAGTTTAATTAAATATACCATAAATAGTTGGCTTGCTACAAAGGTAATATTCTTTAATGAACTTAAAGACTTATTTGATGCAAGTAGTAGTCATAGTTCTTGGAGCCAGTTTACTGACATGCTAACTAGAGATCCCAGAATAGGAGACTCGCACCTTACGGTTCCGGGTCCAGATGGTAAACAAGGTTTTGGCGGCCATTGTTTTCCTAAGGACACGAATGCATTAATATATTATGCAAAATTAAAAGGTGTTGATTTAAGTATATTGAAACAGGCAATTAAGAAAAATAATAAAATAAGATGACAGACAATAAAACATTTTGTTCAGCATTCTGGAAACACACTAATATAAGAAGTGATAACAGAATATATCCTTGTTGCAGATTCAAATATCCTATAGCAACATTTGAAGGTGATGTTAATAAAGTTTTACATTCACCTGAGTATGAAGAGCTAAGGCGTAAAAGTCTTGCAGGTGAAAAGATTCCTGGGTGTGCAAAATGTTATATGGAAGAAAGTATAGGCAAGGTAGTTGAACCCAATTACATCAAAGCAGGTGCTTCTACTAGGCAAGAGTTTAACAAACTTTATAAAGCAGATGAGATCAAACTGGAATACTTAGAAGTAGGGTTCGATAATATATGCAACCTAATGTGTGTAATGTGTTCAGGCGAATGGAGTAATAGGTGGGCTAATGTTGAGAACCCTAATGTAAAACCTAAACTTAATATCAAAGACACAGATGAATTTGTAAATATTCCTGATACTATAACCCATGTAGAATTTTTAGGCGGTGAGCCTTTGATGACTAATAGACATATTACCTTTTTACAAAAAGTCAAAAACCCAAAAAGTGTTACGATAGTATATAATACCAATGCTTCCTTTATGCTCACTGAGCAACACATAGAATTATTATCTAAGTTTAAAGATGTATTTTTCTATGTTAGTATAGATGCATACGGTGAACTTAATGATAAGGTCAGAGACGGAAGTAAATGGGAAGATATAGAGAAATTTATAGAACAACTAAAAGAATTGCAGTACAAATTTCAAATACACTCAGTTATTCATACTGAAAATTATCACGAATTAAATAAATTAACCGATTGGATTCATAGTAATAACTATAATTGGCGGGCAATGGCGTGTACATATCCTAAAGAATTAGATATTAAAAATTTAGCAGAGACAGAGAAGAATAGTCTTATAGAATATCTTTCAACTAGTAAAATACCTAATAGTAAATATTTTATTGATCACTTGACAGGCAATACAAATTAAGTTATAATTGTTAGTATGCAGTATAAATGTAGTAATTGTGAGTCTGTTCTTTTTATAGGACAAATAAAATATAACACACCTGATAATCTACATGTATTTTGTGATGCATATTGTAGTAATGAATGGTATTCAAATAAATTCGAGAAACTAGAAACTGCTGAAACAATAAAACAAATAGTTAAGACATATAGAGAATCAAATGAAAAAAGAAATGACTGATGACGACGTGTTTGATATTATAGATAAACTGGAAAATGTAATAGAAGAATTTGAAATGGAAGGCCTGCAGGACTTGTCTACTGTTAGTGTTATGTTAGCAGTAGCGATAAAAAGAATTCGTAAATATGTACCAGAAGAAGAATTAGAAGTAATGTTATCGCAGTTACTATTAAAAGAATCAGGTACTGACTACATTAAAGAAATAAAAAAGGAAATAATACATTGAGAGAACTTTGGACAGAAAAATACAGGCCTAGTAACATAGACACATATGTTTTTAGAGATGATAAACAACAACAGCAGGTAAGTGGCTGGGTGGCAGAAGGTGCATTACCTCATTTGCTTTTTAGCGGAGCACCCGGTACTGGTAAGACAACATTAGCAAAAGTATTACTAAATGAATTAGAAGTTAATGATATGGACATACTAGAAATAAATGCTAGTAACGAAAACAATGTTGATACTATTAGAAACAAGATAACAAACTTTAGTAGCACGATGCCTTTTGGTGATTTAAAGTATGTATTACTAGATGAGGCGGACTACATTACTCCTAACGGGCAGGCGGCATTGCGTGGCGTTATGGAAATGTATCACACTAGTTGTAGATTTATTTTAACATGTAACTATCCACAACGTATTATTCCTGCACTACATAGCAGGTGTCAGGGCTTCCATATAGAGAAGTTAGACATACAGGAGTTTACAGCCAGACTGGCGACTATCTGTATAGAAGAAAATGTAGAGATTGATCTAGATACTCTGGACACTTATGTACAGGCGAGTTATCCTGACTTGCGTAAAAGTATTAATCTAGTACAGCAAAATGTAGTAGACGGTGTCTTACAACGTCCACAAGATGGTGATAGTGCAACTAGCGATTGGATGCTAACAGCAATAGAGCAGTTTAAGAGTGGTGACTACAAGGGTGCTAGAACACTCATATGTAGTCAAGCAAGACCTGAAGAGTATGATGATGTATACAAGTTCATGTATCGCAACTTAGACCTATGGGGTGCAACGGAAATACAACAAGACCAAGCAATTGTAATTATTAGGAACGGTATGGCTAAAAGTAGCCTGTGTGCTGATCCTGAAATTAATATGGCGGCAACACTTATAGAACTACAAATCAATAGTCAGTGATCTAGTCTGCGATAAATATAGGCATGGCACACATAAACCTAATTGATAATACCAAACACGGCGACACAGTAATTTTACTAGACCTTCATTGGAGGTACGATGAAAATGCTCAATTAGAGCATATCAGAACATTATCACTAATGGCGTTGCATCAGGTGATAGAACGGTTAGGTATTCCAGCAACTACTATACATTATGCATCTAATTGGAAAAAAGAAGATGTTGTAAAATATATAGACAAATGGATGTCTAAAACAAATAGCAAAAGGCCTATATTTGCATATAGTAGTTTATTTGGTATGGACATGTTTGGTGAAACATCAAATAATCCAGACAACATTGTACTTGCAAATTTAATTAAAGATACTTGGCCCGAGTCAAAACAGATACTAGGCGGTCCAAATCCTATACCTACAACTCCACCTCTTACTCCTCTGGATGCTATATTTAATGGTAGAACTCTTTGGTTGTTAGAACGTTGGTTACAAGACAAACCCATACAGAAACAGAATCATTATGTTAATAAATATGGCATAGATACATTTTATAATCCAACAAGTGCAATACCAGAAGAACCAATAGTACCACATTTACATCCGGACTATTGTTTAGGTCCTAAAGATATTTTATCTTTTGAGACTCGTCTAGGTTGTAAATTTAATTGTACATTTTGCAGTTACGAGTTCAGAGGTGCAAAAAATACTAAAGATGCCCAAGAGGCACACCTAGTAGAGTTTTTTGAAGAAGCAAAGGCACATGGTATCACACGATTTAGTTGCGTTGACGATACATTTAACGAAGAGCATAATAAAGTAGAATTACTACATGGTGCTGTACGACAATTAGATTACAAACCTCGTATAGTTGGTTTTAATAGATTTGATATTATGCATCATTACCAAGACCAAGGCCAATTAGAGATGTTTGATGAATCAGGATTCCATGGACATTTCTGGGGTATAGAAAGTCTACATCCACAGGCAAGTAAGGTTGTTAGAAAAAGATCAAGGCCAGATGAATTTTTTAAGTTGTTAGAAAAAATTAGAGACGATTACCCGCACTGGTGGACTACTGGATCTTTTATAACTGGCATACCTGGTGAGTCTACAGATCATGCATATTCGATGGCTAAGCGATATTTAGGTGAGGGATTAATATCTGGTTACGGAGTACATCCTCTCATGCTAAAGAAACATGGAGAAAATCAATCAGATTCAGAAGCAGATCTAGTTAAAAACCCTGGAAAATATGGTTTACATCTTACAGGCAAAGAAAAACCATGGGACCTTTTACTTGATTGGGTTTCAGAATCAGGCTCTTATTCAGAAGCAAAAATGGCTAGAGATAGAATGGCTAAACTTGCTTTTAGAAACGGCATTGGAATTATAACACCATGGGAGGCATTATGTAAAGATGCTCTTGGTACACCTATGTTTACTACCGAAGGTAAGCAACATTTCGGAAATAAATTAAAAGAGGCAAGTAAAGCCGGCGGTGAGCCTGAGATCTTAGAAGTCACTAAGTATTACTTCAATGAAGGATACAATCAGTTAATCGAAGAATATGTCTCTAGAAAATTTGAATATATAGATAGTCTTTAGACTTCGCCGTATATATTTAACACTTCAGATACTACAGGATGTCTTTCAATATCCGTATTACCAAACTGAACTAACTTTATTTTATCAGATTTTGCTTTTTGTAATCTTTCTATAAAACATTTGAGTCCGTTACTCTCATATCCTCTATCATGCTGATTGAGGTCACCGGTTACAATTATCTTACTATTGTCCCCAATTCTCGTTAGCAACATTTTCATCTGACTGTCCGTAGCATTTTGCATTTCGTCTGCTATGATAAAAGCATTTTTAAATGTTCTACCTCTCATATATGCTAATGGCGCCACTTCTACTTTGTTATCGTTAATCATATATTCTATTTGATCTGGCGTATAGTATTCTTCAAACACATCAAATATAGGTCTAGTCCATGGTGCCATCTTTTCCATTAACGTACCAGGCAAAAAGCCGTGTTGCTCGTCAACTGAAACTGCTGGTCTCGTTACCACAAACTTATCTATTTTATTTTTTTTAAGTTCTCGTATACCTGCCAATGTTGATATAAGTGTTTTACCTGTTCCCGCTGGGCCTACGGCAAACACTATGTTGATGTTGTGATCTTCTAAATAACCCAGTAGATCGTCCTGGTGGAAGTTGCGTGGTATTATTTTAACTTCCTTTTGCCTCGTTCTTTCTAAGGCACCACCTTGTATTACTCTCAAATAATCTCCTTGTTTTTGTTTTCTATATTTGTTACAATTCTTCTTTCTAGCCTTTCTTGACATGAATTTCTCCTTGTGTAAGCCATAAAAAAACCGTGATAAGGTAAATGCCCTACACGGTTGAACAATGTGTTAGTGTTCCAACTTTTTATATGGTTGTTTATCATATTACATATATTACTTATATCTGTGTATCACTAGTATAACAACTATGTTTATAAGATAGATAAATAGTTGTAACAGGAGTTTTAAATGACTATATCAGCAAATATACTAAATGATAACATTAAGGTTGTATCTGAAAACAATACACTTTTAGATATGTTATTAGAGTTTGAAAAGACTTTAGATAGTTTAGATCTTTATGCCTTTAAAAATTGGCATAAAGGAGAAATATTGGAAGGCCCTAATTTAAGAAGACATTATGTTAATGTGAAGTTAATGTATCCATACGAAAGTATGCCAGACCCTGAAGGTGCAAAAAGACTTATGGCCAGAGATTGTTTAGTTAAGTACAAAAAGGATACACTCATTACTCCAAGAAAAGTTAAAACATTTGATGATGTTGAAGTAGATACAAGGCCTAATGGGCAAACGAGATATAAAGCAAAAACAAAAAGTCAGCCTGTTTGGGTTGTCAGTGTTGATATGCCTAGACGTTATGTAGATGAATTTAGTAAAGATGTTGTAGAAGTAGATAATAACAAATTTGTTGATATGGAAGATGTTAAAGCAGATGGAAATACTACAACACCACAAACAGAACCACAGTTTGCTGAACCCGGAGGCTTATTATAATGCCACTAAGAGAAAATGATTTAGTTAATACTATGTTCAAAGATATCAGTATAGATGAATTTGAACCTAAAACAGGCGACACTAAAGATGTATTGGTATTAGGGTTTTACTTAAATGAAAATTTATCTGGTAAGGATCTATATTCTTATTTAAATAATAGTATAATAGAAATTAGAGATGTAGAAGTATCGCCTAACCCAAATCCTGAAGGCAGGTTTATGGTATTTTTAGAAATGGATAGGAAAATTGATATCTATAATAATGTTAAAGGTGTAGTTAAAGAAGTCGAAAGGCTTTCTGGTAAATTAAATTGGCAGATTTCCACATTACTAAGTGAAGAAAATTTAGAATTTAATGAAGACAATTTTAATCGCTTTGTTCAAACAGATCCTGATAACTATTTGAGTCCTGAAGAATGGAGAACACAGAAAGTGGAGTCAGAACAAAAAGCAGAAGAAGATAGAATTGATGAAGAAGCACAAGACAAATCAAATAGAATATTAGAGTTTTTAAAAGCAACAAATATTCTTGAAGCAGGAATTAACGAAGGCACATTACATATGAGAGGTAGCAGAGACATTGCTAGTTTTAAAGTTATAGACTTCGGCAATAGCAACGATATCATGGAACAACTTGGCATTAACGAAAGTGCAATTAAGTTAGACTTTGATAAAGTTAGACTAAGTAAACTTAACGCCATGTTAGGCGAAGTTAAGGCAATACCAATAGACGAATACATTATTATGTATAACCCATCACACAAAGACATATTGGTAACACAGGTAGTATAATGAGAGACACAGTATTAGAAGTATTAAAAGCACACTTTGGAAACTTTGATCATAAAACATTTGAGGACGACGTACATTTAATGGACGACTTAGGTGGAGATGAATTTGATAAAGTTGAAATTAGTATTGCTTTAGATCAAAAATTAAACATATCCTTGGACGAGGAAAAAATTCTAGAAGTAGGAACTGTGGGCGATCTAATTAAATTAGTAGAAGCACATGTTCAGTCAACTTAAATTAATCTTATTAGGCATAGCGGTCATTAGTGCAATGGGCGGATTGATGTATGTCAAACATTTGCAATCAGAAAACGAAATTCTTACACTTAACAATGCTAAATTGGAAGGCGCTGTTGCTGAGCAACAAAAACTTATTGAACAGCAACTTAAAGACATTGCACAGATTAGAGATATTAATAAACAGTTACAAGCAAAAAATGAAAAACTCACAGGAGATTTAAATGTTGCTAATGAAAAATTTAACAAAGTAAATGCTTCAGGGGAACGAAGAGACATTGGAAACCTGGCTGTAAACAAACCTAAAAGTATACAGATCATAGAAGGCAGAAGAGAAAAACAAAGAGCAAGGTGTTTTGAAATAGCACAAGGCTCGCCACTAACGGAGGAAGAGATTAATGCAACTAAGAAATCGCAAATCAATGCTGAATGCCCTAACATTGCCAATCCTAATTACGTTACTTATTAGTGGGTGTAGTACGACTAAGCAGTTAGAAGTTATGACAACTGAAGTAGAACGTTTAAAGTTAGACTTAGACCTTCCTCCTGTTGTAGTATTAGAACAGATAGATTGGAAAGTTATTACAGAAGGCAATCAAGAACAAGTGTTTGCAGAACTTAAAAAAGCAAATATAGATCCTGTATTATTTTCTTTAACAGATGATGACTATGAATTATTACAAAAAAATAATGTCCAACTTAGAAATCAAATTGTTAGGTTAGTATCACAACTTAAAGCATACAAAGAATATTACGAACCTAAAGAACAAGAATCTAAAACAGAGAAAAATAAATCTTTTACAAAAACAGATTTTGAACCAAAAGATTTTTCTAAAGATGATTAAATTTTAACTGTTGTTAATACAAATAAATCCTTTTTTCCTACATATTTCTGTAAAAACTATTAAATATAACGTAAATCAATTTTTACAAATATTATCGATCTAACGGTTGAAAAACAATTAGATTAACACACATGCGTAATAGGAGAGTTTTATGAATATTCGCAAACTATTCCTTGGGTTAGCCGCCACACTTTTAATGAGTGTTCCGGTATTCGCCCAAGAAACTACTTCAGCAATTAGAGGGTTAATTTACAACTCTTCAGGTGCAGAAGTATCAGGAGCAGACGTCTCCGTTATCCATGAACCGTCAGGTTCAACGTCAAGCCAAATAACAAACGAAGACGGAGTATTCCTTGCAAGGAATCTACGTGTTGGCGGTCCTTATAAGATCGTTGTTTTTGGTACAGATGGATATGCTGAGTTAGACAACATTTATCTTGAACTGTCTGAAACCTCTAGAGTTAATTTAACTCTTAGAAGTACAGATGCAGTAGAAGAATTAGTTGTTGTTGGACAAGCAATAGACTCTTCAGGTCTTGTTACAGGACCTAGAAGTACATTAACCGGCGATCAGATTATGGATATTGCCAGTGTCAACAGAGACATTAAAGATGCAGTAGCAACACAACCTTTTGTGAATGTTTACAGTATTTCTTTTAATGGCGATGATACTGAAAGTATTTCGATTGCAGGTACTAATGCAAGGTACAGTTCCTTCCAAGTGGATGGTATTGGCCAATCAGATGACTTTGGTCTAGAGTATGGTGGTTATCCAGGAGTTAAATCTCCTCTATCACTTGACTCAGTAGAGCAGGTATCTGTTAGTGTTGTAGACTATGATGTCAGAGACTCAGGGTCAACAGCAGGTGTTATTAACGTTGTTACTAAGTCAGGTACCAACGAACTGTCAGGTTCTGTTTACGGCTTTACAACTAGCGATAGTTGGGTTGGAGACGAGATTGACGGCCAAGAACTTACTGTTGGTGAGTTTGAGGAAGACACACAAGGGTTTACATTAGGCGGACCTATCCTTAAAGATAAGTTATTCTTTTTTGTAAACTATGACAAATTTGAGAAAAGTGAACCAGGTATCTGGGGAGCATCAGGAAGTGGTGCCCTTAGAGAAGTTGATGGTGTAACTGTAGCAGACGCAGACAGAATTATTGGCATTGCTAATGATGTGTATGGGTATGACGCAGGTTCGGCCTCAGGTGGTGTTAATTCATTACTTGATGAAGATATGCTAATCAAATTAGACTGGAATATTAATGACTCACACAGAGCAACTTACACAAACCAAACATCAGAAAACAATGATGTCAGAGAGTATGGTGGTTCAAATACAGTATTAGCACTCACAAGTGGTAACTATATTAAGACTACAGACTTGACATCAGATAGTTTCCAAGTGTTTAGTGACTGGAATGATAAACTTTCTACTACATTTAGATATGGAGATAGAACAGTTGAAACATCACAAGCAAGTGTTGGTGGCGATGACTTTATGAGAGCAATAGTTGAACTAGGAGAAGGTAACAGAGGACCACAAGTTCTTGTTGGACCTGACCCATTTAGACATTACAACTTTTTAGAAACAACATCAAGTGAATTAGAGTTTGAGGTATCATACCTTATGGGCTCACATGAACTTGTTGCTGGTATATCTAAAAATGGTGTTGATGTTGCAAACGGTTTTGTTGCATACTCAGATGGTGTTCTTGAATACGCAAGTATAGAGGACTTCCAAAACAAAACTCCTTATAGCATTGACTATAGGAACTCCCCAAGTGGTAATCCAGCCGATGGTGCCGCTTTCTTTGAAATTGAAACAACTAGTTTCTACGTTCAAGATACTTGGGATTACAGTGATAGACTTACACTTAACTACGGCGCACGTTATGAGAAAATCTCAATGGACGATGCACCTAAATACAACGCCACACTTGACGGGTATTATGGTATCAGAAATGATGTCAGCCTAGATGGTAAAGATGTATTTTTACCTAGAGTAAGTTTTGTTTATGACGCAGACGACTTCGGTGCTTTC
>Ga0222716_10000960_pt1 | contig 24266 bp, 22 predicted proteins | sample C33_13DmetaG_FD_165044 | JGI IMG/M metagenome (GOLD analysis project Ga0222716, IMG submission 165044) | Estuarine water microbial communities from San Francisco Bay, California, United States - C33_13D | ecosystem: Environmental > Aquatic > Marine > Unclassified | place: USA: California... | reverse complement strand
GAGGGCCCACGCAAGGACTGCAACTTGTTTCCCCATGTCGTCAACATAGTATTCTGCCGTCACATCATGGCCCCACAAACGATGCAGTCGAACCAAGGTGTCTCCCAAAATTGCATTTCGGGCACGACCCACGTGGAAAGGGCCGTTGGGATTAGCAGACGTGTGTTCAATGAGGACGGAGCGGTCTGAAACTTCATGCGTGGTTTCCATTGCGCCGTTAAGCAGTTGCGAAGCAAGCCACCGAGGAGAAACTCGGAAGTTAAGGTAGCCATTGATGGCTGTGACTTCGCTTAGAGATGCGTGTTCTGGTATGCTTGCAGCCAATGTTTCTGCAATTTCAACAGGTGACATTTTGAAGGCTTTTGAAAATGGGAAACACGGGAGAGTAAGGTCGCCTTGGTCAAGTTCTCGTGCTGGCTGAAGCATGCTTGCAACAGGTAGGTCCGTTGCCCCAAAGGCGCTCACTGCCTGTTCGACCAGTGGCAAAATTTGCTCTTTCAACAATTGCATGCTTAGTCCTCACATCATTGGGTAGCGCAAAATGGCAGCAAGTCCACCAAAGCCTTCCATGAGTTGAGCACCTTCTTCAGTGTCAACTGAAATGTAAACCACGCTCGTTTTACTCTCTTCCGCATCAGATGTCAATGAATCAATCATGGAATGACTGGCGATTTCTTTGATGGCGTCACCGCTTGCAGAACATTCTGGGCAAGACGGCAGTTCTTCATCACGCTGCAAGCGTACGACCCATTTGTTTTCGATGCCATTGGAGCATTTTTTACACTGCAATTGCACGTTATTTCCTCGAAGGCCCTCGGAGATCAGGAGTGTGTCAACTGCCCCTTGTTCAAGTGCATTGTTGATCATCATCTCACCATAGGTCGCTTTGGGGTGGCTTTTGATGAGTTCTTGCAAAAATCGGTTCATCATTTGTCGTTCTGCATCAAGTTCAATTTCCCCCATCAATGCTCCTGCATTGTCCACCAGTTCTCGAACTCCTGATTCGTTTGAATATCCGACATCGAAATGGGTTTTGGCGATTTTCTTGTGAACCTCATGATGGAAATAATCATTTTTGACTACGAAATCCTTTGTGGCCCCAGGTCCACCAATGATGATGGCCTGGATGTTTTCAAGATGAGGAAGCCAGTAAGAACTTGCATGTTCTGTGGCGCGTTTGAAAAAATTATGAGCGGCTTCTTCAATCAATCGTTCAAACCGTTGTGCCGATTGCCCACCTTGCCTGTGCTTGCCCATGATGTTTGAAACAAGATGCTCCTGAACATGGATTCTTTTTCCGGTTGCAATCCCGTAAGCTGCTTCTGAACGGTCAATCACAAAAAGTCCGTATGATTTCTTATCGATCAGCATCTCTTCCAGTTGCGTCAGTTCAAAACGTGAATCGCATCGGTAACGGAATGAAATGAGTTCTTGAGGTGGTTCTTCAATCACGATGCTTACCATTCGGTTTCGATTGTTGCCGATAATGATTGAACCAACAAAAATCGCCAACCCGTGTTCTCCCGGGGTTTTGAAGCGACTGAGGGTTGAGATGGCGGACTCAATGGCCCCTTGTACGTTTTTCCGAGTCCCTTTTGATTTGATATTGGCTGCTTGGCCGTGTTCATTTTGGAGCATCGAGCGGGCGTCAGAGATCTGCCTGTCGGGCGGTATGATGAGGCTGACCAATTCGGTGCCAAAGCCTTTCATTTCCCTTAATTCCTCAAGCGCTACTTTGAGTCGTACGCGACGTGCTGATAACTTTGCATCGTCTGACATACGAGTCCCCGTTTTGGGTGTGCTCAAGCGAGGCATTTCAACCCTCTCCTATTGGTCAACCTTGCAGATTGTCTTGGAGGGTGGAGGGGATAGGATGAAAGAATGGACGCGCTGCACATCATCCATGAGCGTCATCCATGTCGTTGCTCTCGGCGGTAGTCTTCTGCGGCCTGAAGAAGCGGACGATCGGGAAATGTGGCTCGGCCGCTTACGACAATTGGTGGTTCATCTTGAGGGCAACGGGCGCAAATTAGGCCTCGTTATTGGCGGCGGGTTGCCGGCACGTGAAGGCATTCAACTCGCTCAATCCTCCATCAAAGATCCTCGACGCTTGGACCAAATCGGGATTGCAGGCACGCGCATCAACGCAACCGTTCTTCAGCAAGTCCTCCTTGAGATTGGTTGCGATGTCGCCCCTTTAGTGCCTCATTCTATAGAGGTGGCCCGTACACTTTTTGACCATCATCATGTGGTCGTCATGGGTGGCACAGAACCCGGTCATACGACCGATACAGTTGCCGTTCAATTGGCAGCAAGCGTTCAAGCACGTCACTGTATCATCGCTACGAACGTTGACCATGTCTATTCCAAAGATCCACGTCATCATGATGATGCTGAGGCCTTGATGGAATTGACTCTGGACGAATTAGCAGCCATCACGGGTGTTGGTACGCCCCTAGCGCCCGGTGCTTCTGCTGTTATTGACCCCATGGCAGTTCAAGCAGCCATGGATGCCTCGCTGGATTTGGCCGTTCTTGACGGGCGAGATCTTTCACGACTGGACGACGCTCTTGAAGGAAAAGAATTCATTGGAACGATTATACGAGCGTAGGTGAGGACATGGTGGATGCAAAAAAGGTGAAGGATATGGTGGCCAAGAAAACCAACAAAATCATGGGTGCTGTGAACGGCAGTTCTGGTAAAGTTCAGCCACACAAGCACTGTCGTATCTGCCATACGACCATTCCATTGGCTGCAGAACCTCGTGTTTGCACGAGCGAAGAGTGTGTCGATAAGAACGAACGCGATGAGAAAAATCAACGAACGGTGAGAATCCTTATGTTCGTCTTTTTCGGATTGTTTGCTGCCCCGTACTTGATTTCACTCGCAATGCAAGTGATCGGATGAATGTTAGTCCAAGCCGAATTCACGGACGAGCAGCAGTTTGAGGAAACGTTGGGCGCTTTGGAGGACCAAGCCAGTTGCCATGAGTGAAAGGCCGAGCAGTCCGATCCATATTGCTGAAATTCCCGAGCCAATGATGTTGTCAACCTGCATGGTAAAGCCCTGAGCGGTTCGCATGCCCATAGCAGCACCTGCTGCTAAAAGGCCGAAACCAGGGATTCCAAGAACGAGCAATGGTTTCTTTTGAGACAGCGAGAGGAGCGCCCATGTCATCACGGTAAAGCCGTGTGAAACCGCTGTAAAGTTGGAACCCTTGGGTACGTCATATCGAATGATGGTTGGTACTTCAAGTACAGCAAGTTGCTTATCATGAGCGTCTTCAAGCATTTCAAGGGACAATTCCATGCCTTCTGCGTCAAAACGAAGTCGCTCCAATGCGGTTCTTGAAAATGCGCGGAACCCAGATTGGGTGTCTTTGATGCCCAAATCACTGGTAAGGTTGGAAGCAGCTGTGATCACTTTGATGCCCAATCTTCTGTAGGCTGGCATATCGGTTCCTCCGCCACCGTCAACGAAACGGGAGCCAATGGTGAAATCGGCCTCGCCGCTTAGAATTGGGGTCAACATCTTCGGGATGTCGTTGGTATCATGCTGGCCGTCTGAATCAAGGAGGACCAAGGCGTCTACGTCCATTTTTGTAGCATGCATAAAGAGAGTCTTGAGAGCTCCACCGTAGCCACGGTTCATCCTGTGGCGGATCACTTTCGCACCACAGGCTTCTGCGATTCGTGCACTCGAGTCAGAGGAGCCATCATCGATGCAGATAACTTCGTCAACATGTCGAAGTGCTCTTGTCACAACCGTGCCAATGGTTTCCTCCTCGTTGTACATTGGCATCCCTGCAACAACGTAGGGCTTGCCCTCAGATGAGGGTGAATCACGAGGAGTCACATTTCTATTGTAAATCAATCTTCTATTTATGCGTATTTAAGAATGAGATTCAGTTTGACAGAAAAAGGGGCTTGGAGAGCGGTCGTAACCGCTCTCCAAGCGTTGTACTTCTCACAGAGAAGGAAGGCTGAATGCGCACCGTGCGCTCTCAGTCTTGCAGTTGACTCACCGTCGTGACAGCACGCTCACCTTCAAGCACCTTGTTCAATGCAGCCAGGGATATGACCAACGGGACATAGGCCTGACCGTCACTGGTCATGTAGGTGCTGCAGTCGGCAAAGGCAGCGGTATTGATCGACACTTTGAGAGCGCCTCCAGCATTGCTGCGTCGGACATATCCAACCAGGATATTGTTGTCCATTGCCTCTTCGGTCACAGTTTTGGTTTTCTTCACGTATTCACCTCCTCCGAGGGTCTTCCTCAGGAACTTAAGGTTCAACTTCAATGGATTTCAATGTCATGGCGGGTATCCAGAGAGCAACCATTTCCCTTATACGAGCGCTGGGGGTGGTCCGTCCATGCGAGCCTTGGTGACAGGTGGTGCAGGATTTATCGGTTCACACCTCATTGACCGGTTGGTGTCCCGTGGAGACCATATCGTCGTATTGGATAATCTTTCAAGCGGACAGCTCTCATTTCTTGACCATCATCAATCAACGGGTCAGGTCAAGGTCATCAAAGGCGATTTGTGCAATTTCGAAGACGTCCATGCAGCGATGAATGAAGATATCGATTGTGTGTTCCACCTCGCAGCAAATCCCGACATACGCTTGGGGACCCGTGTTACCGACACCGACCTCAAACAAGGAACCATTGCAACATACAACGTCGTTGAAGCCATGCGTCGCTGCGATGTCAAGAAAATCGCCTTTGCCTCCAGTTCAGTAGTTTATGGCGAAGGAGCCCCTCTTCCAACGCCTGAAGATTATGGGCCGTGCATGCCTATTTCCCTCTACGGAGCGAGCAAGCAAGCAGGAGAAGGCCTGATCAGCAGTTGGGTTGGTACCTTTGGCTTGCAAGCTTGGATCTTCAGGTTTGCAAACATCATCGGAGCACGTGGAACACACGGTGTCATTTTCGATTTCATTCACAAATTACGAAAGGACCCCACTCGGCTCGAAGTCTTGGGCAATGGACTCCAAGAAAAGTCCTACATGGAAGTTGGCGATTGTGCAGATGCTATCCTTCACGTCATGTCCATTGCAAACGAACCATTGAATCTCTACAACCTCGGTAGCCATGACACTGCCTCTGTTCGGACCATTGCTGAAATTGTGGTGGATGTTACGGGATGCAAGGATGCTCAAATCGAGTATACTGGAGGAGATCGTGGCTGGGCCGGCGATATTCCAAAAGCCCGTCTCTCCATCAACAAAATGTTAGAAAGTGGCTTTGATGTAGGCATGGACAGCGAAGAAGCCATACGTCACACGGCTGAATCCCTGCTCGCAGAAATTGGATTGGAGGATGAATCATGAAAGAAAATACCGAAGCTGACGTACGAACGGATACTGCCATCAAAATCTTAGCACTCTTTTTTGTGGCTATCATTTTCCTTGCATTCACCACAAGCCCAATCAAAACCGGAACAAAAGAAGGTGAACGTGCTCCGCCTCTTGAAGGCATGATGTACAACGGTAGTGGTTGGACTCAATTCAATATGGACGACTACATGACCACGAACTGGACGGTTGGCGACGCCAATGGTGAATGGCTGGTCGTGGAATTCATGGACACTGATTGTACATTTTGTCTTCGTGATGCTGATGAATTCGGTCAAGTGGCTGATTTTTTCATGAAAATTTCTAAGGACACTGATGGCACTCCTGCCTGGAACGGTCCAACTGTGAACTTCGTAGCAAGTGCTACTGAGTTGAACATCAAAGGACACGACTCAAGCCGAGCGGAAATTATCTCCTTCAGAGATAAAACAGGTGATTCATCCTGCGCAGGTAATGCTTGCAGCAGTCGTCAGGGGAGCGCTCATAATTTCATGTATGTCGATGACATTGACCAAGAAAACATGCAAGAATGGAAAATTCCAGGTACGCCATCCTACTTTATCATCCAGCCTGACGGCATTGTAGCATGGGTTCATTCTGAACATCCCCAAGAGAAAGTATCGGACGGTCTTTTCAGGCTTTTCGACGAACAGGGGTTGATGCCAAATGAATGAAAACATCATACTTCTCGCCTACATCATCCCTTTGCTTGTTGGTACTGCGTTCATGACCAAGGCCGGTGACACCCTCGGCACGTCGCTCTCATCGCGCTATCCCTCACTCGTACATCGCCGCCGCCGTCATTTGCTTGGTTTGAACATCGTTACCTTTGTCGGTATTGCAATTTCAGTCCACACCTTGTGGATTTCAAACAAAATAAGCGAAGGGGGCTCCGTGTGTTCAAGCGCCACTGTCTTTTCCTGCGATGATGTACTGGGCAACGCTTCCTACAATGTGGATCCAATCTTCGGTATATCTTGGGGGCTCATCGGTATGTTTGCCTTTGGAACGTTTCTTTTCTTTGCCAATACCGTTGCGAAAGAGCCCGATGCACGCTGGGCTGCTCGTTATATGAAGTGGGGCTTCTACCTCACAGCAAGTGGACTCCTCGTCATTGGACTCCTGATTTCCTATGAGATTCAAATGGAGAAAATTTGTCAATATTGCACAACAGCTCACGTTGCGAACGTGATTGCAATGTACGGTTTTTGGAAGGCCAGCAAGATGCATGAGGCTGGAGAATGGAAGGACGAAGAACCAGCTTCCTCGTCATGAGTGTGGTGATGAGCATGAACAAAGAAACAATCTTCTGGATGCTTGTAACCATCACTGCACTTGCTTCAATCGGATTTTTACTCGGTGAGAGTGACGGAGACCCCCCGTTTTCAACCGCTGATGAACGACATGCACTTGCCAATGAATGCATTGGTAGCCACGATGGAGGTCTCGCTGAGCACTACCATGCAACGGTGCGTATCTCCGTTCACGGTGAATTCATTCCCATACCCGACGATGTTGGTTTGAACGATGAGGGTTGCTCGATGCGTCCCCTTCACACCCACTCCGGGGATGGTAAAATTCACATTGAAATGAAGGAAGAGGGCGTTGACGCACCTCTCGAAGCATTTTTCGACATCTGGGGGAAGCACATGGATTCAACAGGTTTTGACGAGTATCTTGTTAATGAAACAACAGAATTCCTGATGTTTGTCACAGTTGATGGAAACCAAGAGCAGGTCGAGTCCTTCCAAAACCACATTCTCGCTGACGGTCAAACCATCGATCTCGTCTTCAGAGACAAGGTTTAGGGCGTGAATGTGTCGTTGAACATGAAGGCATTTGGTTCGGTCTCGATTTCCTCCATTCTCAGAACTGTGACCTCAATTTCGCTGGCTTCCATGTAGGTTGTTCTCAGTTCGAGCATCAGTTGCTTTTGCACATCTTCCATATCAGCTCCGTGAATCACGGTGAGATGGTGAGTTGAATCTTCGCTCACCTTCGCAATGTATTCTACAACCCATTCCTTGAGTGAGTGTTCCTTCTCCCAAGTGACGTCTTCCCATGTGTTTGTCATGGTATTACATTGGCAGAGCAGTTTATCAAACCTTGCACAAGATGTGAGATACATTACCGGATTCATGAAGACAAATACCGATTTCAGTTGCTAAAGTTGTAAAGCAATACGAAAATATTACTTTTTACGAATACTTGCAAGAATACTCAGTGCCACGCAGGCCCCAAGGAGCAATGATGTGGCAGAAGACGTCTCGCTCACCGTCGCCAAGGGCCGTTTCGCTAACTCGACGGCTCCAAAGGTCGATGTTGACCCTCCCGCTTCGATGGATTCCAAGGTCGCCTCGTGAACGAGAATCAAACTCCATGAATCCATCTCTTCGAATTCAACGGTCAAGGATGATTCACATCCCGTGGCTGAATCGGCACTCAAGAATCCAATGGCTGTTGTGATCGTGCTGTTGTCAACATTGCATTCAGCCAAGCCCACGAGCACTCTGTCACGAACATCCCCTCCTGGATTGATTGCTCCTTCAGGCATTGCCTTTTCATGTTGAAGGAGCATAAATGTAAGTTGGCTTCCTTCTGCCTCTACCAGGGACGCCGTTGTGATTGAGGCACGATACCCCTCTTCGGTTTTGACCACTTCAAACTCCAGTTGGCTGGTTGACTGCCTCGTTAACTCGGTGTTTAGGATGTCACGTTGCACATCGTTCCAAGCATCGTATCCCTTTCGTGGAATTCCTGCCTCAACAACAAATGTTGGAGTTGAATCAGCAACATCAGATTGAATTGTTTTCAAGCGTTCAATCCGAGACTGGCTGGCTTCGGGTTGAAAAGCATCTTCTCCATCACTGGGGTGCAAAGCGATGAGTGCAATCCGAGACCCATGGCTATCTGCGACTTGGAACAGTTCGGGATCAATGTTCGCACATGTTGGACACCAGGTAGCCGTCACTTCCTCCACCAAGAGCGTCCTGCCTCCAAGTCCGCTGCTGACTGGCTCCTCAAATGAGGTTTCAAGGCTCACAACACGGCCTTGACTGGTAGGTGCCCAGGGCAAACTGAGCACCATGAATACAAGAAAGAACAAGCACAGGGGAGAACCACTGCGCGAGTTGTACCTGCGATGCATGCTCCGCCCAGTTCCTCCCCTGCCTTGATTGCTTGCTTTGAAGGGGTTAAGGAGAAAAGGGTTGATGAGGGCGAGGTCCTCACAGAAGCTAGAGGGAGCAATATTGGCAGACCACTGGATTGAGAATCACAAGCGTGATTCCTGGCGTCGTCAAGCCAAGGCCAGTGGCTACCGTGCTCGTTCAGCCTTCAAATTGAAGCAAATTCAGGAACGGTTTGGCCTTGTCCGTGAAGGCGATTTAGTCCTCGATGTTGGCTGCCACCCCGGCGGGTGGGCGCAAGTCGCTGTTGAACTCGTCGGAAGTGAAGGGCATGTAGTTGGTGTTGACCTGCTCCCATGCCAGCCAGTCGAGGGGGCGGTCTTGCTAACCGGCGACATCACTGAATCAATCACACAAGAGCGAATCCTTGGTGAATTAGGTGGGGAACGCCTCAATGTAATCATCTCGGACATTTCTCCCGATATTACTGGCAAATGGGACATGGACCAATCTGTCGCTATGACGTTGGTCGCTGATGTGTTTGACTTCTCCCTCCCTCTTCTCAAAAAAGGCGGTTGTTTCACGACAAAACTATTCCAAGGCATCGGTGTTGAAGAACTGATTGAAGCGGTTCGTCCTCATTTTTCAACCGTGCGCAGGTATTCACCGGATGCATCAAGGAACTCGTCTTCCGAGGTCTATCTCATCTGTCGTAACCATACGCCATGGAAAGCACCAACATTGTCAGTACGAGAGCGCTATGAACAAGGTGTGAACCACCTCGTGGGCGGAGATGAAATTAAGGAAGGCCCCGAACCAATGGCCTCCACGTTTTCTGTTCGTCGTAAGAAATCCGACTGAATGTTTGAAGTGGGTTGAAGTGAACCCATTGCTTCATGTCATCACAACAACCACATGATTGGCCAACACCAGCTCGAAGCATCGCAAATTTACGTCCGAATACACCCGTGAAGGATTTGGAGATGGTAGTTTTGCGAATCTACCCGCAACGCTTGATCGTGTCCCCTCGATATACAGGACCCGTAGCAGCGGCCTGCGGTCGTGACGCTACGGGATTGGTCGGACTGGTGTTGTGGAACGAACAGATTGATGCCATTCGTGTTGGTGATGTTATTCGTCTTGAATCGGGATGGTGTCGGTCACGTGACGGGGCGTTGGTGGTCAGTACAGGTCGGCACGGGCGAATCTCAATCATACAGCGTTTTGAAGGGGAGTGAGTAGTCTGAGGCTCACGCAACCATAAAGAAGGGGAGGGCGTGGCAGAGTCGTTACGAGGCCTATCCATGAGTGAACGAGCGACCCACTGCACATCATCTGGCATTCCCCTGGCTGAAGCCGGTTCAACCACTTTTCCATGTCCTGGGTGCTTCAAGCCCATTGGACGTAGCCCCCGTGTGCGCAACCAAGGCGTACCCTACAAGTGCCCGAACTGTGGCTTCGTTGGACCCTGAGGTGATTGTATGGGTATGGTAGTCATGACATACAAGGTAAATCCGGATTCGGATCTCGAAGATGTGGACACCGATGCGATTGCAGAATCCATTGGCGGTCTACGTAACGAAACCTACGATATTCAACAAATTGAGACCAAGCCTCTTGCTTTCGGTCTCAAGTTCGTTCAAGTCCACGTCAAGATGAACGATGGCGAAGGACTCGCAGATGCCTTTGAGGCTCAGATGTCAGCCATTCACGGTGTCGGAGAAATCGAAGTCCTCTCAATGGGCTTGATTTGAACTACTTTCACATCTGTGAAACGGGCGCTTGCATGAATTCTCTTAGCAGGACAGTTGCATAACTCCCCGAACTCAACGTGAATCGGAATCGGATACAGGCACCTTCAGGATGCCATCGTGTCTCATCAGTTGGTCCTTCTTCCCAACGCTTTCCCATGGTTGAGCCATCGGCTTTTGCCACGGTGTCGACTGTGAATTCAGTGAATTGTGATACCAGACCTCTTCGCGTGCCTTTCGTTGAGAGGCGAGGGATGTCTTCAATATGCCACGTGACGGTGTCCAAACCCTCCTCCTTGAGAATGTCCTGTTCGTGTTGTCCAGGCTCGCCATTTGACGTTGTAATATCGCTGCCAGGAAGCGGTCCTGTTGGAGTCAAACGTTCAATCTCACAATTCCGTGAAATTCTACTGAGGGTCCGGGCTTCGACGGTGACGCAGGACTTCACGTCCAACTGTCCCTTTTCGTCGATGCGGCCCACAATGTCGCCAACAACCGGTGTTGAAAGTGGCAGGCCTGCTTCAAGACGACGATGCAGGGATTTGTTGAATACAATGGATTGGAGTGCGTGGACGGTCATGAGTTGGAGGTTTGCAGGCAATTTTTTGAAGGCTCCAGTATAGTCATCAGGGTGTGCGAGGAGATGTTCGATCATACGTCGCTCAAATCCCATCCACCGAGGCAATTTTTCAAGCAATGATTCGTCAACCCCTTTCTCTCGAATGTACTGGCGAACATGTTGAGCTTCTTCTTCTTCAGATACACCTTCCATGCCGAGATAGGTCATGACCGCTTCTTTCCAGTCCTGATTGACAGCATGACGACCAACAACTGGAGTTACTGGGCGGCCTGAACCAAAGCGCTGTGGTCCAATCCAGTTGGGGAATCTGTTGGCGCCAAGAGAGGCTTCCATCTCATGTTGAATACGATGAACTTCGGCCAGCGCATCTTCATTGCTGAGTGGATTTCCATCGGCGTCACAGCAACCACGAACCACGATAGTGAAGCGATTGCCACGGTGATTTCCAAAGCCTATTTTCTGGTGTGTCCTGCCCAAAACTTCAATTTCGACATCGGGTAATTCAACCGCGGCCACTTTATTCATAGGTGCATCGATGACGAAGAGTTGTGAGGTAACCGCACGCTTGTCTTTCGTTCCTGCGAAGAAGATTCGATTGCGCGGGATTTTCAACTTTGCAGCAAGTTGATTGCAAAAGCGGTTGGTTTCCCAATTGGTCAAAGTTACCTTGGCAGCCGTGAATCGTCCACGGTTGTCAAGATGAACCGGTGTAGCGATCTCCTCAACTCGAAAATCAGTCACTCTTGCTTTGATCAAGCCGCCAATGCCTTCGGTCTTTGTGGCATAGCCCAGAAGACCAATCACCTTTGCAACGGCGTCAACCATGACAGCCACCTCTTCAGAGGGTGGCTTCTTTGAATTCAGAGGAAACTCCACCGATGATTTCATTCAAGACTTTGTCAACACCGGACTTGGATGTTGTGCGAATGTAAAACTCGGGGTCATCAAGTTCTGGGTGGCCAGGAAAGTAGTTGGCGTAATCAACGTCTTTGTGAGCGTTCAATCGCTGACGGAGGACTTGGAGAGCGGTATGACTCTCGCCGATAATGCGAAGTCGGAGTTCGTTCTTCTCTTTCTTGAGCACTGTCACTGACATGTTAACCGTCCTGCCCACCAGTCAACTCGTTTTGAACCTTCTCCTCAAAGGGTCACTTGGTTGGGTATTGAATCATTGCAAAGAGGGGAGGCTCGATAGCAGAAAACCCTGCTTCTTTTTATGCCATCTTTGCCGAGGAGGTTCATGGATACGGGGGGCCTTGAGGAACGCTTGGCCCAACGAGCGCCTCAATTCAAGCAGGCTTCGCCGTATATCGTGGTTTTTTTCACCATCGTCACACTCCTTCTCGCGGGTCAACTCTATGTTTCTCCGCCCACCTTTCAAACAGATCTCAATGATTTTGCACCGGAGTCTGACGCCTCGATTGCTCACGATCGAATTCACGAATTTTTCCCCGATGAAACACGCCCACTCTTCGTTCATGTGACAGCCGACGACGGGTCCAACGTGTTGGCCTTTGACCACATCAAGTCGATGCATGAGGACCTGCTTCACTTCCAGAATGAATCCGTAAAACGGCAAAATTTCGTTCAGGTTTGGACCACTGCACCAGGCATCGTTCAGCTGAGCCTTGATGAAGAAGCCAATGGAGAAGAACTTGCATCTTTATCGGGATGGAAGGAGGTCACTGACCTTCTCTTTGACGAGAACGAAACATGTGGGCTTACTGCTGATGACCAACTTCTTTCAGCTGCAACCTATGCATCGTCTGCCTTGTTAAATCAGGATTTGGATTATGAAGAAGTATGTACTTACTTGAGCGATGGGACTGGATTAGCTACGCCAAAAGCATCATCAACGCTCTGGGTACTGGAAGTCAATCCTGAACTTGAGGAACAAGTACGAAGGGAATTGCAAGACCAATTGAGGACGGTCTTCAACGAGCGTTCTGAAACATCAGTGTTGAATTATGAAGTCATCTCGAATGACCTTTTGGCTCATGATATTGATGAGGGCACCTTTGACAATTTAATCTTCCTTGTTGTACTGGCATTCATCGTTTTGGTCTTGATGCTCAGTATCGCATTTAGGTCTGTTAAACTGGTTGTTTTTCCAATTATTGGACTCTCAAGTGCCCTGATTTGGACCTATGGAATCCTCAATGTAGCTGGTGCACGATTCACAGCGCTTGAGGCCACTGTTGCCCCGCTTGTTCTTGGCTTGGGCATTGACTACGCTATTCATCTGCAACGTTCACAACGCTCCTACACCGATGAATTCCCTGACGCAGCGGAGTCGTGGCTTCGTGCGGTTGGCCATTTGTCCATCCCCCTCAGTCTGGCGGTTGTAACGACAGTAGCAGCCTTCCTTGCGAACATTATCTCTCCATTGCCTCCGCTTGCGACCTTGGGCTATGCACTCTCCCTCGGCGTCATATGCGCCTTCCTCTCATCAACGATTTTCGTTGGTGCCTTGCACGTGATGTTCGATGGAAAGGAACGAAGGCCTGTTCCTGCATCTCTCACACTACCAATTCTTTCAAGTCAAATCCTGAAAGTTCAACAAAAGCAACAAGTCGGTGTCTTGCTGGTCACCTTGCTGATCTCAGGATTGTCGATTTATGGAGCAGCCTCCCTTGAGACTGACTTTGACCTCGGAGACTTCGTGGACCAAGAAATGGAAATTATGACCGTACGGGATGCGCTTGACGAGAGTTATGAGAGTGCAGGGTGGAAGATCATTCACATTTTGATGGAACCTGCTGCTGGCGAATCTGCAATACCGGGCGACGACGATTTGTTGAGTGAATTACGCAATTTACATTCAGACCTCCAGTCAAATAACGATGTTGTGGGGACAAATTTCAGAATTTCTTCTCCTTCCTACGAAGGTCCATATCCGCTCATCCGTGATGCAATCTTGCGTAACGAAAGTCTCGGGCAAGCACACAACATGGAGGTCTTTGCTGGTGAGGTCTACTCCATTGACCGAGAACAACCCGTGGACTTGGGACTGTTTTTCGCAGCACTTGCAGGTAATACCAGCACTGCAGACCCGCTGACAGGTGAGTCGTGGGACGAGCGGTTGGCCAATTCAGTGTATCTCGAAGACAATGGAATCACCTATCTGCGCCATGAAGTGAGGGTTGAAGCCTCTACTTCGGTTGAATCCGACCGTGTGGTTGAGAACTTCATCGAAATATTAGGCTCAACCGAAGATTCTGGTACGCTCACGTACGAACTCAAAGACCATGCTGTGCTTCATGTCACAGGAGACCTGGTCATGCTCCAAACCGTACTGGATGGATTGAGTGTGACCCAAATTGAGAGTACTGCCATCTCCCTGACAGTTTCATTCCTCGTTCTCTTCATCCTTACTCGCCGTATCATGCCAGCCGTCATCGTCCTTTTCCCCGTGGGGATCGCTTCGCTATGGGTTGTCGGTTCAATGGCACTCATTGGTTTGAAATGGAACGTGCTCACAGTGATGGTTACGGCGTTAACATTGGGCATAGGAATTGATTATTCCATTCACATGTGGAGACGCTTTGAGGTTGAATTATCCAAGCGTGGCGACCACTGGGAAGCCCTACGCGCAGCACTCAACACCACGGGTGTTGCATTGATGCTCAGTGCTGTTACAACAATGGCTGGCTTCGCTGTTTTGCTGTTCTCACCCATGCCAGTGATTCAAGACTTCGGACTTATCACGGCGATTACCGTTCTCTTCTCATTGATTCTTGCAGTGATGGTGCTGCCGGTCCTCGTAGAATTGGCAGCTCGTGGAAAAGAATCAACCATCGAATTCGATGAAGATTGAACTTAGACGACCGCTAATGCATCGACAATGTCCTGCATCGCCAACCCTTGTTCTCTTGCGACCAAGGCGTATGCGAGCCATGGCGTGATGTTGTGGAAGGCAGAAATTTTTCGCTCAGCTCTTCGTTGCAATTCACTTGCTTCTAAGCCACTCTTGCGAGCGATGAATTTCACGAGGCGTTGTGTGAGTCGCTCACGTGGGTCGGTCAAATCTCCTGTCAGTGGTTTGACGTTAGGGGCAGGTGGTGCATGTTTCTTCGAGGCAGCCTGCTTGGGAGCCGGCGATGGCTCGCTGTCTCCATCAAGCGCATCAACTGGATTGAGCAATCGTGACGGGCGTGGAAACCATCCCAATGGAACAGTGATATCTCCCAATGCGACTGAAAGGCTCAATGCTCCTTCTACGAGGTTCAACCACCCCTTCTTGATGAGTGACTGAACGGCTTGTTCTGCTTCATGGGGCGCAACCCATTCCATGTCGAAAGAGAGAAAACGCTCCAAGTCCATTTGACCGATTGAATCTCGCCCTCTGAATGCGATGGTGAGAACGCGGCGTACATCGTTGGCCGCTTCGCTCATGACATGCACAACCAGTCAGCCTTCATCAAGATAGGCTTCATGCTTCATCGGGAAGCCGTGTGAATGATTTGTCTTCATTGAGAATCCATCGGCCGCATGTTGCGCCGACGTAGTAGGTGGCATCGGGGGTATATTCATACTCACCGCCTCCGGGAAGTTGCGAATAGTCGGAAGCATGGGTTTCACTGCTCACCGCTTCGTGACTCGCCTCAGTGGTTGCCGGACCAAGTGCGTCCATGTACAGAGCAGCAGTGGCTTGAGGCGAGATCTCCTCAACGGGAGCCGAGGACTTTGGCGGGCCTCGTGGTGGTCCCTTCGAAGGTTTTTGACCCGGCGTGGTGGATATTTTTCCGCCAGGAGGGCCACGGCGTTTTGCAGGTGCTTCTGGTGTAGGGGGTGCTCCTCCAGGTCCCGAAGTAGGGCCCAAGGCAGCAACAATTTTCGCTTCATCAACGGGGGTTGCCTGTCGTCGTCGAAGCATGACAAAGGCACCTGCGAGAACAAGAATGGAGATTCCACCACCCGCTATGATGACAGCACCAAATCCTCCGGATTCGCTGCTTTGTGTCGTGACCCACATGTTGTTGGTTTCATCGATTTCCCAAATCAATCCCTCTTGGTCAACCGTGATTTCAATCGACCATGTACCGTCGGGTGCATCAAAGGAGCGTTTCACTGATTTGGCAGTATTTTCATCCATTGAAGTAAATATAGAACGGCCAATGAGGGTCCTCTTTTCACCTTGAACAAGTTCAATACTCACGTTGAATGCTGAATCAATGGTTTCGCCTTCATTGACCACAAAGAAGGAGAGGCGAACGTTTTCGCCGGCAGCAACTTCCTGAGTCAGTTCGACCTTTTCGAGAGCCAAATCCGGTCCGATATTATTCAGAGGTGCTTCCAACCAAGGGTCAAATTCACTGTTACCCACCTCAGAAGTAAGTTCCCATCCAGCATCGTCCGTACCCTCTGCCCAACACATCAGATTGGCCTGTTGAGAGAGGGTTGATGGGTCGCCGAGTTGACTAAAATCAAAAGAGAAACTAAACATGGTTTTTCCGTCAAAGATCGTTGTTGAATTTCGGGTCAATGTGGTCACATTCCAATTGGAATCAAGGGAACGAATTTGGCAATTCAGTGTCACGGATGAAGACCAGCCCTGTTCTTCGAGGATGTTGACCCCGATGTCCACAGCGTCGAGGTGATAGCGAGAAATATCTGATGAAATGGTCGTAGGAAGCAATTGAGGTGCTCCCCCATCGAGTCTGAAGGATGGTACATCATAGCTCGAAAGTTGTTCAACTTCCAGAGGGTCCCACAGTGAAAGGACGATGTCATGCATCAGTCCGGAGCCTTCTGGAGTCGGAATACCGTAGGTGACTGCTCCATCGACCACAGAAATGGCTGCGCTCCCTCTCCAGTTGTCATTTTGTTGCAATCCATTCCATCCCAGTCGGAGGTCACCAGTATACGGCGTACCACTGAAGCTGTGTGTGATGGTTGCACTGAGGTTCAATGCATCTCCACTCATCACCGATACGCCCTCTTCGATGGCCTGTTTCACCGCACCGGTATCATCGCGCAAGGATTCAACTTCGATGCTGAGTTCTCGTTGGAGAATCCAAGCGCCCGCCTCATCGTAATGCTGGATGCCGTCATAGTCACGCAGATAGATGTCGACTTCCCCTTGGATGACGCCAGCTAAGCTAAAACTCCAGGCCACTGAAGCACTGAAGTCAATGAGAAGTTCTTGACCAACTTGGCGAACTATACAGTCGCCAGGAAGCATGATCAAACGTTCATCAAGGGGTGCACAGATGTCGTCGACGGTGGTGTAGGCAAATCCGAGTCGCTCGTCGTTGCCCAATTCGATTCGAACTTCATTGATGTCGTCAAATCCATTGGCGTCACGTACGGTCAGCGACCAACCGACTTTTTGTTTCGGTTCAAAGCGCAAGAGGTCGGGTTGGGCAAATTGACCAACTGGTTCGATGCTGACCAATTCCGCCTTGAGGGGAGTGCGAGACTCCCAACGAGCATGACCCTCTGCCGCAGTGGCAGCGGGAACGCCAAAGCCAGCGAGGTCATCCCCCTCCAACAAAATCCGAGCCCACTGATGGTCATCGTTGATGGTATCGTTGACGGTGATGTTGACCAACCATCTGTTTCCATCCTGATAGAGATAGTAGATGCTGGGTTGGTATTCGTTGCGCTGAGGTATTCCATCAGCGGGATTTCCATTGCTTCCATCGTCTCTGGCTTCAATCCAAGAGTAAGCCTGAAGGCTTTGATTATCAAAACCACCGACATCATGGAAGTCAAAACTCACCGTTTGGTAGGGGTTTTCGTTGAGGTAGGTGTCAAGGGCAGGGTCAACGCTCAGCAAGATTGGGCCATCTCCATTGACGACAAAATGGTGGGGCTCTGTTGAGAACGAGAGGGTCCAATCTTCACTCGTACGTGCTTCGAACCATAACGAGACATTCCCCGATACTCCCTCAGGAAGATTGAGCAGGGCATGGTAGAGTTGTCCTGCGGGCAAATCAAACCATTCTGAACTCTCGTTAAACCAAATTCGCTGCTGGTTAATGTCTCGGTCAAAGGTGAGTATGTCGACATGGATGCGTGCTTGGAATGCACCTCCCATGAGCCGAAGTCCACTGTTTTTGAATGCATGATCAATACTGATATTCAATCCAGCATTGCCGGGTAGAACTTCTTCATCCAATACTTCCGCTCCCCCTTGACTCGAGGCATCTGCTGTGATATTGGTAATCACAAGTGCCACCTCTCGGTCAATAGAGACGATATCGGGGTGGATGTAGGTTGTATTTCGAAGCGCATGCGTGCTTGCTTTGAATCGGAGGTAATCCGTTGGCAAGATGCCGCTGAGAGAAAACGACCAGTTCATGGTGTGCCCGTCGGAGGTCATGTCCGCTTGAACCGCATTGGCTTGCTGATTGAAGAGAAGTCCAGCAGGGTCGTCAATGGTGAGTGTGGACGTACTTGAATTCCATCTCATGTGGGTCCATTGAGATGTTTGCTCGAGGGTGCCGATTTCATTTGTAGCATGCATGGCGAGGACGTAATCTCCTTCCTGTGTGGCACCGTGGTGCTTTGTTTGGACCGTGATGGGTGTTGAGGTTGGTTGCATCGTATCGGGAAGTTGTGAGAGGAAGGCAACATCATCGTAACCGAGGCTCATCGTTTGCAGAGAGGGAGTGACCCAATCCATGATTTCCGTCGTGGTGTATTTCGCCCTGTACTGGATGAAAGGACGATTCTCCGGCACTTCACTCAGCGAGTGGTTCGCCTCTGAGAGGTAGGAGAAGGCAGGTACTGTTGTTGGTTTCCAAGATGCTGCTGCAATTCCTTGCGCAGTTTCTGCTGTCCTGTACTGGAGTCCCAACTCAGTTCCCTGCGGCGTAGAGGCGTCAAAGTTGAGCCAAATAGGGCTCGCTGAACCGTGGGCGTTGGGTCGCATATCTTGTGTCGCCGAGGTGAGCCACCCCTCTCTGAGCGCAGGGTTGACGAAGCACTCATTTTCAGCCGTGTATTGAACACTCCATGTCGAGAAGCGTGAGTTTGAACTGTCTCCCGAGGCGTAGACCAGTGTTGAATTGGCCCGTGCCAAGGTTGAGTCAAAGAATCCGAACTGCGATGTTGCGTAGGTGTCCCAGCGATTGACTAAGGGGTCATAGCCGTAGGTTTTGTCGTTCAAAGAAGCCTGCCACCCTGAGAGAGAATATCCTCCCACAATCACGATCTCATCGTTGTAGACGGCGGCTGCATAAGCAGACATTGCATGTGTTGCATTGGGCAATTGAGTCCACGAATCCGTAATAGGGTCGTAGGATTCGGTAAGATTCGTTTCTCCCTCCACGGTCGTATTGGCAATCGGGTCAAAGAATTCTGCAACCCCTCCATAGGCGATGAGTTTACCACGGAACGATACCAACTCAAAGGAATGCCGTGTGTGGTTCATATTGGCCATTTCTGTCCACGTATCATTCACAGGGTCGTATCTCATGAGCCGGTCTGTAGCATCACTGCGGTCCTTGAGGGAAACGCCCCCGGCGACATAGATCATTCCGTTTTGGGACGCAACACCGGCAAGACCAACAGATTTCGTTGGTGGCATCGAAGTTCCATACGACCAATTTCCATTGCTGGGGTCGTAAACCTGAACGACACCGGTGGCTTGTACACTTGGAGTTTCATAGGGATGATGGTCACCAATGGCGTAGATTTTATTGTCGACAACAGCACATTTGTGGTACTGTTGTTCTTCTTTGAGTTCCTTGACAGCGGGCGTCCACTCTTGGTTGGCAACATCAAAAATTTCGACCGTTTTTGTCGGTGACTCGTCACCCGTTTGAGTTGGGTCTCCGTCAATACGGCCACCGATGAGAAAGACCTCGTCAGTGGCGGGAAGATAGGCAGAACACGCTCCAGTCCGCAGGTTTGTGAGGCCAAATCCAGAGGTGGCAGACCAGGAAATTGAAGGTCGCTCGAGTGTTGTAATTCCCGAGTTAGGCGATTGAGAGAGGTTGGTGTAGGTGAATCCATCAGCCACTGGGAAGAGTTGAGTCAGTTGATTCACCGGTTGCGGATGGTCACGGTCCTCCAGCGGGACAGTGTCCTCGGAAGCAAGGGGCATGCCGCCCCAAGGTGCTGCTAACATGATGCTTACCAAGACAAGGGCAAGCGCCCGTTGCTTCCCCGTGACATGATAGCCCATGGTCTATGCATCACCTACCAGTTTGTATATCCTTCTCGCCTATGTGACCAGTCCCACAACACGGCAGGTGTTTTCAAAATGATATTTTTACTCAACCTGCAAATTACCACCACCATTATAAGACAACGGGAGGCAAAAACAACCATGCGACAACACCGACGCTTTGTTCTTCTAGCAGTTTTGATGCAGGCACTCATGCTGGGTGCTACCGCAGCACCTGTTGCAGACGGCATGAATCCATACGGAGATGCCACCAAGATGAATGCAGACCTTGTCGACAAACTTGTCGACGACGATGGTCAAACGCTGGTTGAAGTCATTTTCCAACTCACCTCTCCCGTGACCGAACAAGACCGTGATGGCCTTGAGTCATACAGGATGAAGCTTCTTGGGGAAGCGCCCTTGGTCGACGGAGGTTTGGTTGAAGGAACACTGACTGACGTGAGAAGCCTTTCGATGTGGGAGCGTGTTGAATACCTTGAACTCAACAAGGAATTGGATTTCTTCTACCTGCCATCCGAATACGGGGGCATGGACCCATCGCATCTTGATGATGGTGAAGTTGGAATCATGATGCATGAGACAACACACATTGTCAAGGCTACCACATCGTGGGACCGGATCATCATCTCTCCAGAGGGTAATGTGGAATACGAAACAGACCTCTCATTCACCGAATGGGATGGAGATGGCACCACCATCGTTGACCTCGATACCGGGGTTGATGCAGGGCATCCCGATTTCGATTATCTCGAACCTTGGGTGGGAGAGAAGGTCATCTATTCTGCCAAATTTGATGGATTACAATGGACTGAGACCCGAAACTCGGATACATCCTCTGGACACGGAACGCACGTTGGAGGGACCATTGCCGGCAACGGTGACGCTTCCGGCGGACGCCGTGCTGGTGTGGCCAAAGGCGGTCAAATGGTCGCTTTAGGAACCGGAGACGGAGCCTCGATTTTCGCTGCTGAGCAAGGTCTTGAATGGACCTTTGCCCACTCAACACCGGGGCAAAACAACCACCATGTACGCGTGGTCTCCAACTCATGGGGTACGGACGGGGATTACGATCCCAACGGTGTGATTGCACAACTCACAGACCGTCTGACCTATGAAAACGGTGTAGCTGTCATCTTTGCAGCCTCCAATTCAGGGGGCTCAGGAGGCGAGTGTGCTGGGGGATTGAAGACCAACGTCTACGCAAATACACCTTCAGCAATCTCTGTGGCAGCATTGACTCACGACGGTACTGCAGTCACGTCTTTTTCATCACGAGGATGCATGAATCAACAACACACATGGCCTGATGTTGGAGCACCAGGGCGCGATATTTGGGCTACCGCCCCTCGAGGCACTGCCATTGACGCCTCTACTCGTACTCAAGGCGACCTCTACTACATGGCCATCTCAGGCACATCGATGGCAACACCTCACGTCGGTGGAATGGCCGGCCTTCTCATCAATGTCGCTCCGTCCTTAGGAGTAGCAGACTACCACCGAGAGGACCATGATTTCGGTGACAGTCTCGTCGGTGGAGAAGGTACCGCTGCCTACGGGCAATTCGAAGACTGGGGAACTGCCAACTACAGCCGCATTCACGAAGTCGAACTCATCTTGGAATTGACCGCCACCTACGAGGGCATGCAAAACTCCTGTGAAGATGGAAATTCAGACGATGCTTGCAGTGATATCCCCACCGAGTGCTACATCAGTGCCACAGGTGAATGCCACGACTGGCGCGTTGGACACGGTCTGACCGACACAGACGCAGCGGTCGCTCTCGCACGCACCTTGCAACTGATGCGAGATCAGGACGGAGACGGCATGATTGACCACCCCGAATACACCGTTTGGGATGCATGGGAAATCTACGAAGCCATGCTGGCGGAAACCACCGTGACGCTCAGCACCGACCGCTTGGGTCATTCGTGGAAGGGCGATTGGAACCATTTCAACAACGGCCAAACAGGAGCAGTCTACTACACAGAGGATTCACACTACGTGTGGATTCCCAACGGAACAGAGCGCCTTGAGGCTACTTTCAGTGCCACCGAATTTGAACTTGATAGCGGGCAAGCGGGTTCGCTTCAACTTGAAATTGACCTCGGTGAAGATGGTAGTAACGATGCACAGGGACAAGGGTCACGTGTCGCAGACACCTGGTATTACGACCTTGACGTCGATTCATCCGCATGGGGCCAATGGGCACACTTCGATGTCACCGGACAAGCTGTGACGCTCTTCGGCTTCATAGACGACCCTGAATTCTTTGAGTCACGAATTCCTTACACCGTTGACGTCGTCCTTACATTGGCATTGAATGATGCCGTAAATGTGCAATTCGACCAGCGTCCGGATTTCTATTCTGACTTGAATCCAATCGCACCCTCAGAAGTCTATGATGAATCAATGGAAGGCATGTTGACCTATACCCGCGGGGCATACGACCAACATGCTGTCGTCCAACTGATTCAACCCAAGAGTACGGCTGGCGGTGATGATGACAGTGGATTCTTTGGTTCAATGGCAGATGCTATTCAGGACAATGCCTTGATCATCGTCTTCCTTCTTCTTATCGCCCTTGGTGTTGCAACGACGGTGATTGTGAACAACGGCCGAGATGAAGAAAAGGCTTTCACAGCAGAACAAATCGAAGATGAAGAGAAAGTCATCCTCGCAGAACAAATCGAATGAATCACCTTGGCCCGACCAGTCAAGATATGCACTGATTGCATTTATTGACCCGCCCCCTGAGTGGCACACATGCCGATGATGATGATCCTCAATCAACAGCCTTACGATGGAACCGATGTGACATGGAATGCCCTGCGCCTCGCAGGACAACTGCACGCTGACGGTCACGAGGTACGAATCTTCCTGATGAACGATTCAGTCGACCTTGCAAGGGACGGTATCCTCCCTCCTGAAGGTCATGAGGACATGGTGGAAATGCTGCGAAATCTCATTGCTCAAGGGGTGGCCGTGAAAGTCTGTGGTACGTGTCAAAACCGTTGTGGGCTTCGCAAGGGTCAGCCCTACTACGATGAAGGATTGAAGTCGACCATGGCAGAATGTGCCTCTTGGGTTGCCTCTTCTCAAAAAGTCATGACCTTTTGAAGAGAAAGGCCCTTTCTATAGAACCTTCTCCTGCAGTAATACATTGGCAAACAAAGGTATTGAATGCGAACTCGTCTCCATTTGGTGACAATTATCTCACCCATCGTACCCATTCATTGGTTGAACGGTCGCGATAATACCATGCTCCACTGCCCGCTGGATGCTCGAGGTATTCGTGAACATCAACATGCACGAGACTCACCAAGAGTAGGAATGCCAAGAATGATGCACAGCGCATGAATGAAGGCTCAAGAGGAGAGGTAATGAAATTTATTCCAAGAAGTGCCTCACGAACAGGTTCTTTGTTACGATGATGGATTGAATTATTCTTCGTTATGAGGCCTGCTATGACTGTTATTTATTAGAGGTCGAATGTGTTTTCGTCCCATGCAAGAAAATACACCGTTTGGAGTCCTCGAATACGCTGCATCCATCGATAGAGCCCGTATCGAACCTATGCTACGTGCATTACGCTGGTGCGAAACTCTCCTCACTTGCACTCGGTGGGTCCCTCAGTACAATGCAGCGGGCGTCTCTTTGCAACGAACGATCAATGAACATCAAATTGAAATCTTTCCTCTTGAAGCAGCAGCGATGGACCTCGGCTACAAAACGAGATTCAAGAAGCAACACCTTCCCATTAACCTCGACGGTGTTCATCTCTGCGTGCGCTCAATGAATCGGCACCCTCGTCCGTTGCACACCGACATGGTTGCCAGCATGATGTTGCTGTTGGGTGGTGAGAGGTTTGAACCGGCTGAACTGCCGAAGACATTGCACGGTATTCTCACACCTGAACAATTAGCATCCCTTCCCCCCTCTCCACCCCCTCGTCAACGCTATGTTCCGGGACAACCTTCCACATCTGGGCGAACCTTTGTTCCTGAAACTGAGGTCTTGGAATTATTGAGGCTTCATCCAACCAGTGTTTTTCGCATTCAATTTGAGAAACGAGACGGAACCTTGCGAAACATGACGGCTCAATGTGCCAATTGGGAAGCACCGAACGATGATGAGGCGGGCGGTGACGAATCAGAACCTCGTATGCGATACGATCCATCCACCTACAATTTGAGATTCGTCGTCGACATGAACATCGGGCAATATCGGCTTGTAGCTACGGACCGTGTTACTGAACTTGCCATCGGAGAACGTGTACTACGTACAGCATCCGCAGGATAGCAGAGGCTCAAT
>Ga0222716_10000959_pt1 | contig 24271 bp, 25 predicted proteins | sample C33_13DmetaG_FD_165044 | JGI IMG/M metagenome (GOLD analysis project Ga0222716, IMG submission 165044) | Estuarine water microbial communities from San Francisco Bay, California, United States - C33_13D | ecosystem: Environmental > Aquatic > Marine > Unclassified | place: USA: California... | reverse complement strand
TCTATTCACTGATGACTTCAAGACTTTATTTATACATACTAATACTTTTATTATTCAGCATCTATTTAAGAAACATCAATACGACACATACAAGAAGACCTATAGGAATTCAAAGAAGAAGACAGAGCATATCGTGTTCTATAAGGTATAGTTAATCTTTTGTGTATGTATTAATAGCGTTATTCAAACTCGTCCCCATATCCTTTGCGTCTTGAATTATCTCCTTCTTCACTTCTCCGTATTTATGTGAGTAATACATATTCCTCAACATATCTACGCTTATCTTTTTTCCAAAGATGTTATTCAATCGCTTCGTCATATCGTTTATGAGATTGAAGGGTTTTCCATTTGCTTTACGTATCACAAACGCTCCTTCTTCTTTATTGAATAAATCAAGAGCGGATAATACAGATTTCGGTGGCTTCACTCTTTCTTGTCCGTGAGATTTCGCCGTTTTGAAATTGTTAAAGACAAACTCATTCGTCGTCGTATTGAAATAATTAAAGTCTGTATCCTCTTCTTCCTTCGTGGTATATTTCATTAAGACATAGTCTTTCGCCCTACGAGGAGGCATATCCATATAGAGTGATAATATCGCATAATCTAATTTGTCATTATACGCTTTCATAGACGATGCTCCCTTTTTTAGACTTTCCATCTTGTCTTCTTTGACTTTATCCAAATCTTCTTTCGTAAGCCAATTTGCTTCTTGCTTTTCCGTTTTCGCTCCTTTATCTCCAACTAATACTTCTGCGTTGTCCGTTAAATAATCCATATATATACTTTTCACTTTCATATTTGATTTGATAGGGTGATGCTCCAATATCGCCAGAATACTTCCTATGATACTCTTTTGTGATGATGGAGAATATTTCTCCTTGAGTTTCTCTATCACTTCATTCGGTTTTCGCAGAAAGGTTAAACTCGTAAATGTCTTCTTTCCATTCAAGACATACATACGCATCATATAGTTATTAATCGTTGTTGGAGATAGTCCCTTTTCCTCCATCTTCTTCACAAGACCCCTCATAAACTTTGTGAATTTTACTTTATCACTCATCGTTATATTGTATAAGTAGATTATATTTAAGTTTGTTTTTCTAATTAAATCCTAAACACAACAAGACAACAAATGATGTATAAGTTTAGGAGGTATTCTATATCTTTCAAGTCGTGTATTCCCCTTCTGTTGAACCATCTCAATATTATGTTCTTTACAATAATCCCTTATACTTTGTGAGTTTAGTCTTCTACATACTCCATCTATAACAGCGTATCTACTACAACCCAGATTTCCATTATGTAATCCGTCTATCATATTTCCACATTTTTTATTACATTTCACATCTTCTAAATTAGGTATGTTAGAGAGAAACGTAGTAGGTTTTCTGTATCCATAATCACTAAACATACAATAATCCAGTGTGATATAGTTTGTATATTGAGGACGTGCCTCCTTTAGATATTTCCACATTAGAGATGTTTTAGGGTTCTCTATCCACCAATATTTCGGTTTGAAATACTCTATGATTTCAAGAACTTTATTCACCATCGGTTTCCCAAATTTATCTATATCTTCCATCATCACTTTCTCACTGAAGGGTTCAGTATATCCTTTCAATACTCTTCCATACTGACATTTTCTTAAAATACTCCATACGCAACAAACTGGCGATGATGTGATAATATCAAAATGTCCTTCTGGAAATATAGTATAATCCCATTTCAATATATCCTCTTGAATATGATGTGGAGATACATACTCTGGGTTCAATTTACATTTATCTCCCAAATCTCTATCCAGTGATACGACATCATATCCTAATTCTTTACATACTACTCCTATTGAGTGTGTTCCACTAAATAATTCAAGAACTCTCATTTATTTATCGTTTGCTTTTATTTATAATCTATAAACTCATTTTACACGTTTCTCTCTATAATCATTTACAGATTTAGAAATTAGAAGCAGAAAAATCAAAAGCAAACTCTTTACTTCCTCCATCAGCAAGAGAGTATTCACTTACTCGTTTTTCAAAGAAGTTTGTCTTTCCGTCAAGACTTATCGCCTCCATAAAATCAAATGGATTTGGTGTGTCGTATATCCTCTCATATTTCAATTGAAGACATAATCTATCGGCAACGAATTCTATATATTGCGACATTAATATATTATTCATTCCAATTAATCTTACTGGTAATGCTTCCGTAATAAATTGTTTTTCTATATCAACTGCTTCTTTTATCATCTCTGTAAAGAGTTCAAGAGAGAAACGAGAACAATACGTATTGTAAAGGTAAATCGCATATTCAGTATGTAATGCCTCATCTCTACTAATCAATTCATTTGAAAACGTCAATCCCTTCATCAATCCTCTCTTCTTTAACCAAAAGATAGAACAGAATGCCCCACTAAAAAACAATCCCTCCACTATAGCAAACGCAACTAATCTCACTCCAAATTCGTCTTGTGATGTTATATATTTCTTACCCCATTCAAACTTTTTTTTAATTGCCTCAAATTTCTCAACTGCCTTGAAACATTCCATTTGTTCTTCTTTATCTTTGATATACGACTGGATAAGCAAAGCGTATGTTTCTTGGTGAATTGTTTCCATAAAGTTTTGAATAGAATATACTGCCCTTGCCTCCGCAAGTTGAACCTCACTACTAAAACGATTTACAAGATTTTCATTCACAACTCCATCAGCAGACGCAAAAAAAGATAATATCATCTTGATAAAAAAACGTTCATTATCCGTCATACTCTCCCAATCTTTATCATCTCCCTTAAAATCTATTTCATCGGCAACCCAAAATGCCGATACGGAGTTCTTGTAAAAGTCCCATATTTTTTGGTCTTTGATTGGGAAGAGTGTATAGCGGTCATCAGTTTCTTTAAACAATATATTCTCATCGGTCATTTATTATCCGTGAGATTATTTATTCTTTCATTCGCCACATCAAAATATTCCTTTTCTAATTCTATTCCTATAAAATTACGATTTAATGTTTTACACGCAACCCCAGTTGAACCGCTACCCATCGTAGGGTCTAAAATTGTATCTCCCTCATTTGTGTAATATTTAATAATCCATTCTAATATGCCTTGTGGTTTTTGTGTGTTATGGAACGTTTTTTTTGTTTTACTTTCAACTGGAAACTCTAAAACAGAAATAGGTAATTTTACATCATACAATTTTCCGTAATTAAACCCCTTAATCTTTTTTCTTTTCCCATATACCCCATCAACATCAACGCCATCTTCTTCAATATATTTCATTTTCTTATGATATTCCTTTTTATTATATGTAGGCAATTTCTTATAAAATACTAATAATAACTCGTGATTACGCATAGGCATTTTACCACTATTAAGGTATCCAGCACTTCCATTCGGTTTATACCACACTAAATCATATCTAAACCATTTTGGATTGGAGTTTATCAAATCAATCGCAAGTTTAATATCACAAAAAAAGAAATATGGTGTATTATCGTTTCGTGCCGTTCGTTTCATTTCAATCCATAACTTATCTAAATCTATTTTCTTGTCCCATAAATTTGACGTAATCCCATATGGTAAATCATTTATAAAACAATCTACCGATTTATCTTCTATCTTCTTTAATTCTTCTAAACATTCTCCATTAATTAAGTTCATTTATTTATCGTAATATTATTTATTCGGTTTTCCGCCACATCAAAATATTCCTTTTCTAACTCTATTCCTATAAAATTACGATTTAGAGCCTTACACGCCACTCCACAAGAACCGCTCCCCATAGTAGCATCTAATATCGTATCGCCTTCATTTGAAAAGTATTTGATTATCCATTGTAATATATCTTGTGATTTCTCCGTTGGGTGATGTCTTCCACGAGTATTTAAATTATCCATCTGGAAAATGGAGTGCGGAAGAGGAGGTTCATAACAACGTCCAAATTTCTTCTTTACCATTATGTTCCCATAAATACAATCATACTCATTGTCGTCATTCTTGTAATTGTTCTCTTCTACTTTTACGTGATACTCCATCACGTTATATGTCGGTTGCTTATCATAAAAGACAAGCAAAAGTTCGTGTTTCCTCATCGGTCTATACTTTGATTGAAGATGACCGACAATGTTCCTCTTTGATATAACAATATCGTATTTAAACATCTTTGGATTTGAATTGTATATCTCAACGGCAAGTCTAAAATCACAGAAGAAGAAATAAGGCGTTCTCTTACTTTTCGCTGTTCTTTTCATCTCAATCCATAACTCCTCCATATTTATTTTCTTATCCCATTCATAATCCGTTGTTCCATAAGGCAAATCCAGTATAAAACAATCTACCGATTTATCTTCCATCTTCTTAAGTTCTTCTAAACATTCTCCGTGAATGAGTTTCATTGTAATATATATTCAGTAGATATATGTATTTGAGAAACTACGTATCAATTTTTTTTAGAGATTACATACTTATTGAGAGGGGTGTCTATGAATTAGGGACAAAGGGGAGGAGAATGGAAAAAAAAATTCTTATCAAAGTTGAGAATTCATAAGTTTCAATAATCCTACTTTTCCCTCTAATAGAGAACAAGGCATTTCGTCCCTCAATCAAACTTAACAATAAACTCTCCTCTCTTAATTTCTAAAGGAGGAATTTTGGGTGGTTTCGGTTCTTGACGTTGATATTCTCCATCTACCAGATGATGTTTCTTCCGTTTGTAATACGCTTTCATATATTCTTTACGTTTCAATTTTATTTCATCTTCCGTTAAATTATCAAATTTCTTGTGTCGCCCCATTATAAATATGGATAGAGAAAAATGCGTGGAATGCGGACGCTCACTCCGTAATTATAAACAAGGTGCGAAACGAATACATCGTAAATGTTGGTTGAATTTAAGAGATAAGGAAGATAGACGATTTGATTTCTTATTTTGTAAAGACAAGAAAAAAGAACTAATGAAAAAGACTATGACCTTTGAACCGATTACGGATATTGCTGGAAATGTGGTCTATAAAAACGAAGACGAAATTATGGCTCAAATAGATAAGATTGCCGATGAACTGGAAACTACCTCTTCCCTTTCATCATCGCCTCATTCTCCTCCTCCATCTCCATCTGTGCTGACACGAAGTTAGGTAATATTGGACTTTCTACTTTATAGACTATAGTCGTATTATCCTCTATGTCTGCTGGGAGTAAATCACTCGTAAGAACATTTTGTTTGATGTGTGTCAAAACAAAATCTTTAGTCGCAATAAATTTATAATCTGTCGCAAATGAGAAAACGAAATCTCCAGAGCCATATGCCCTATTACATATCGCCATTATATTTCTGGGATTTCCATCAACATAGTATTTTAATGCTGGGAGTATATCTGCTTCTATGAGCCAGAATGGAGTTGCTAATTTAGTCGGTTTGTTAGACGCTAATATTTCTGCTGTGGATATGGCAATATTAATATTTAATTCGCTATTTTGGAGTGATAAAGTAAATGTAGGAAGACTATTTTGATTGACACTTAAGGATTGATTTATAGCCACATCTACTTGAGGATTACACGTAAGAGGATAAGGAAAGTATTGAGGGAATTTATGTCTTAATTGTCCCTTCATCATTCGTTCTTGGTAAAACACATTCGGTAATCCAAACGTATTTATCAAATCATCAAAATCAAAACCGATACGATGTAGCACACTTTTTTCATACTTTTCATTAATATCGTCTGGGTCTTCTTCATCTATAGGAATAAAAAATCCATCTACTCCTTTTACCCATATTTTATATATACCTAACCCACTCTGTGCGTATTTATCAAAAACAACATTCGCTAATTGTGTTGATATAGGTGTATAAAAATCTCCTCCAGAAGTAATGTTTTTATTTGATGTATAGACTTCTGCGTCTGCTGATGGATTTGGGTCTGTTGCGGAAGGGTCATTTCCAAGATAATTTCTCCAATACATATCTTTCCAACTAAATCGTGAGCGGTCGCTGTTGAATGTCAATTGAATTTCTGGAGCTCCTACATTTATACCATTGGGTAAATGTTGTGGTATATTTCCAGCTTGTCCTTGATAGACTTCTGGCGAAAGTATCATTGATGCTGACGCTTCGTCCCTTGAAAACGTTAAATCCACAACCGCAAAGTTTCCAGCACGTATGATTTCATTATCTATATCATATTCTTCCATTATTAATCCAATCACATATTCTATTGTTCCAGATGTGGTTTCTGTAAGAATTAAACGAATATTAATATCATATAATTCACATACTTCATCAATAGTCATATTATTAAAACCAGCCATTTGATACAATCTACTTACTAAACCTATACCAGCTACTCCAGCTGGGTTGTATAAAGGTGTATTTATTATATAATCGTATCCTTGATAGAATGATTTGACTTTGAAATAGTTTGGCTCACAAGTATCAGCAAGAGTTAAGACTTTACTTTCTAATTTTTGATTACTCGTCCAAGGTGTATTTGCTCCATCATCATATTTTCCAAGAGGTAGAAACGACACAAAATTATTTTTATCCTTAATCATTTGCTCTTGTGTCTTGGCGGTTGCGTGTAATGTTCCTCCAGTATATTTCTTTTGAGCGTGGATAAGTTCAGCTAATTTTTTAACCGCATCTGGCGTAAAGGGTAAGTTAGTCGCTAATAAATCTTTAGTTTGAATAGTCGTATTTGTTCCATCATTTCTTAAAGGTAATAAATTAATAATATCCGCTTGTGTTAGATTTCCAGCTAATTTTTCTATCGCCCAAGCATTCATCTTTTCTGTTCCATTTGGAGATTGAGCGTTAAGACGACTTCCCCAATACCAATAAAACGGATTAGCAACCGCCAACCAATTTGAATAAGTCGCATACCAATACGGATTTGCTCCATCAGCCGTCTTTCCGTAATATTGATTAGGTATAGCATTAATAGTGATGACTGAACCTTGAGAGTTTGTTGCGGTTAATTGTTGGATTTTATCTTGTATATCAGTTCCTCCTACAGAGAAGCCGAAATTCGGCTCTACTTCATTCGTAATGACATCATCATAATTATTTCTATTCGCAGTCTTCATCGCAGACTTTAAGTCAAAGGTGATTTTAGATGCTATGTTTTGAGGTGTATTATATCCATAATCTACTTCAAATGGGATTTTAGTTGTTAGAAAATTGAATACTTTATTTCCAGTAGAGAGTAGAGGGTCATTTAGAGTTGTTGATTTCATAGGGTCATAAATATTCAAATCAATAGCATCTCCATACGTCCCTATATACATTCTACTTCCAGCGTAAGTCTGTGTTGGTATTCCGTTTTTCGGCCTATAGTTTTGATTATGCGTTATAGTAAATATGTCTGGCTTGAAATCTCCATAATTTAAATCTGTTTGTGTTGTGTATATATCTCCATCATTTCCACTATGAGTGATAGGCATCATACAAGTATATTGATAGTTTTGATGAATATAGACCATAAACTCTATCGCCATAGAATTCGTAATATATTTGTAATCTTTGATTTGTCTTGGAATTTCAATCACATCACTTCCAGTTCCGTCAGTAGATACAGCAATACTCTCCACAGATACTAAATCTCCAGCCTTTACAATAACAGAGGGGACTTCATTAATCCATTCTCCATTCACATCATTTTTAACTTTTGCTCCCTCTTTGTTAGTATATATAATCTTTGTATCCATAGTTATATAATGATTATATATTTTATTTATTACATTACTTCTTCATCTCCATCACTCTCATAATCTTCAATCTTAAAGTTCCTCGCATCTCTCACGTGCTTCTTCCAGTTAATCTCGGTTGTGAAATTTAAAAGCATACGGATAGGCAATTCTCGTGGATATAGCGTTAAGAACTGAAACTTCTTATTACAATATTTCTTATAGCAGTAGAGTAGCGTTCCTTTATACAAATCTCCCACTTCATCTTCTATCTTTTCAAGCTCACGGCGATTGTATATCCCATACATCATAATAATACACTTTGCGTTATTTCTAACAATACTATTACAAGCACGATAATTTTGAACTGAAAGCATAATATTGGCATTCATATGTCTATAACGAGTAGCCCAATACGTTAGAGCTGATTTCGTTTTCATCACATCAAGACCCACACTATCATCAATTATTAACATTAACTTACCTCTATCCTCCTTATCCAAAAGTAATTGATTTGCTTTAATTATTTCTAAATCTTCATCTTTGAAAGTATCTCGGCATACAAAATCTTCTAACATAAAACGTGATGTATCATCAAGGTAGATTGAAGGGGACCAAACGTAGATTTCATCAAATCTACCATTCTGGTGTTTCGGTGTCCGTCCCCACATTGATTTATTATATATTAAATTATTTATGAGTGTGCTTTTTCCAGTTCCAGTCGGTGCTACGATGATAATTAGACTTCCATTATTTCTTTGAATACACGGCAAGTTGGGATGTAAATCCGCAATATCGTCTTTTATCTGTAATGCTTTTACTGGTTTAATCTCCAAACTATCATTCATTATTGATATATTAAAAGAATATATTATTTTTCTTCTTTCTATTTCCATAGAGTAGATGGACTGGATAATTGTCTGGGAATGGATTTGTTCTTGTAGGAGTAGGTGTATGTTTGGGTTTTGTATCTTCTTGTATTTGTTTCTTCATCTTCTCGTATGTCATCATATATGAAGCGAATTTCTCAAAATCCATATCGCTATTCGGTTTAGGTTTAGAAGTTGTTTCTTCAAATCTTACCTTTTTGACTGGGGGTGTTTGAGGGGCATCTTCTTTATCTTTCAGTGCTTTCTGTTGTCTATATCGTTCTCTGGCTTTGGCTCTATTACGTTCAGCAGTTTCTAATCTACGTATCTCTTTTTCACGTTCTTTCTTCTCCTTCTCTTCAGCCTTCTTCTGTTCTCGTTCAAGTTTCTTTCGTTGGCTATACGTCATAGGTAAATCCTTTAGATGTGCCTTCTCCTCTTTCTCTTCATCACTCGCATTTACGAGAGGCGGACGTGGCGATGGAGGAGAAGGTTTAGGTTCTTCTTCCGCCTCCGTATATACTTTAGGTTTAGGTTTAGATGGTTTTGGTTTAGGTTTAGGTTTCGGTTTTGGTTTCGGCTTCTTGGGAGCTTCAAATACATCTTCGTCAGCATATTTCTCTTCTTTGATGACCGATTGCTTCTCGTCCATATCCGCCTCTTCATTCAACTCTTCTTGCTCTTTGACGATTTCATCTATGTTGGGATTAATCTCCAAGAACATTCCTTTACTTTCCTCCTTCAAATTATTCATCTTTTATAAAAGTAATATAGATTTTAAATATTATAAAATATACATATTATAATATATAAACATCTTACTAATCTACTCTGTATCACTCTCACTCTCGGTTGTTTCCTCCAACATAGACTTTTTTGTTTCATCAATTAATTCCATTCGTTCAAGATGTTTCTTTGATTTCAAATGACGAGGTCTTACTTGATTACATACAACCGCTCCGCAATCACATCGCCATTTTGCTTTTTGATATTTAGTCAAACTCGCCAACCATCGCTCTGGATTACGCTGACGATATGCTTTGTTCGCTTCTGCTGGAGTTATGGTCATCTCTTATTACCTTTATATGTTATGTTCTCTTTATATTTATTTTCATCTTATATTACCTATTGATACTATGTTTAGTAGAAAACAAATCCTTTAGTATCTTCTCCGTAATGCCTTCTTCAAATCCAGCTTCCTCAATCCATTCCTCGTTTATAGGTTCGTCCATATCTCCCATTATATGTCCCTTCATTATCTTACTGCTATAGATATACCATTTGAACCAATACTTCTCCATTATTGTATATTGCTTCCACGATATGCGGTCATATATAGCGAATTGATGATGGATACTCTTAATGATGTCAAAATTATATTTGTCTGGATGATTGAATTCCATCGCCAAAGCCCAATGCTTCATAATGTAAGTCGTCATCAATAATTGTCTTTTGCTTAATGTTGGGTCGTTGCGTTGCTTCTCGTAAAGATAATCACTCATAGTTAATATGATAATATAAGATGTCTTTATATTATATTAATATATTATAATACGTTCTACACAAAAGGGGACGTCCTAAAACCCCCCTCCCTTACGTCATAAAATTTTAGAGTTGTATGTGTGATTGTGATGTATTTGAGAGTGTGTATTGATTAAGGGACAAAGGGAGGAAAAGTTGAAAAAAAATTAAGAATAAAGTTGAGAATTTTTAAGTTTCAATATTCCTACTTTCCCACAGAGTTGAAAACACACACTTTCCTCCCTCCCTCCAATTACCATTCAATCAATTCATAGTCCTTCTTCTGTGGAGCTTCCTTCGGTTTTAATGCGTCTTTGATTGTCTTCTCTACGTAATATCCTTTCTTCACGCTATTCCTCATACTCTCTTTGTAATCTTCTTCCATCTCAATCATATTGGATTTCGTCAATCCTTCTAATACTTTATAAGGTTGGAAGAATAGATGCTCCACGTTTCCATTCTTGCGTTTTCGTGATATTCCACAATCTAAACTCATTAAATTATTATAGAATGCTTTGGACGATTTGTTAGACCTTTCCATACTGAAGCTATTTGACTTTAACCATAATTGAAAATCGTGGAGGAAATGAATACCCTTAAACTCAAACGTATTCGTTAGATATTGTTCGTCGCAATACCAAGATATATTCTTTGACAGACACGAAGAATGCGGTTTATGGTCTAATGCGTCATAACTGGAATATCCATAATATATCTCATCTCTACAATGAGGATTACATTCATCGTCATCTTTTCCTTCAAGACACGTTTTCTGTGTGATATAATCGTGGAGGAAAATCGCTTCTGGCTTGATATATCGGCATACAACAGATTTATATGCGTCTTTATGAGAGTTTCTAATACGAAGACTTGTGAGGGATTTTTCACTCTTATAATTCATATAAAATTTATAGAGTGCGTTTATAAATTCCTCCGTCTTAATCTTGCTGTATAATCCTTCCCAACATTTTCTCGGTAATTCTCTATTCTTCTTATTACCTTCAAATATATACCATCTTCTATCTCCTTCTCGGCTGTCTATGAATATAGGACTTTCTTCATTAGACAGAACGCCGACAAGAGCAAGATTTCTCACATCAAACGGACGAAGATTTTTTGGATTGACACGTAGAGTATCTTCTGTGATATATGACTTGAACGCAGACGTAATGGATTTTGTAGCTCCAATATCCATCTCATTTAAGATTACCAATAATTTACCTTCTGTGCCTTCTGCGTGAGTTCCAAATATGTCATTCACATTTGACGTATAAAAATAATGTGCTTTTCCCAACACACTTCCAATTGCGTCCATACACGTATTCTTACCTTCCCCTTGTCTTGATTTGATAAGAAATGACTTATCAATCTTGATATGAGGATTTTGAATTTTTGTAGCGATAAGTGTATTGAACTCTTCAAGATTTTCGTCAGTCCCTCCAACGAGATTTTTCAATACATACATAAATCCGTCCAGTATATTTTCTTGAGGTTCTATATCCTTGAAACACGCATCATTGTATCCAGTAAAGATGTTGAAAATTCCATTATCCTTTTCTACACGTTCTTTGGGGTCGGTTGGATATGGGATAAAATCGTGGCGATATTTGATAATTTTGTCGGCATCATCAAACCATCTATTTACAAAAGGGGGACAATTTGTATCTCCTTTGTTATTAGATTTTTTTGCTTCATTGAGTTTGATTTCTTGATACGCCTTCTTGAGTTGGTCATCGTTATAATATGTTATATGTTTGGATACACGTCCTTCATCATCTACACGATGACTGGAAACCCAATACATCATAGGGTCTATTGTTTTAACCACGAAACATTCAAAGTAAGCCTTCTTCTCTTCGTAAGAACGTATTTCATTGAGATAATTGAAATCACATCTCATTAATTTATCCTCTGGAAAGACATAGTCTTTCTTCTTTGGGAAGAATTCTTCGTCTAATGCTTTATCAAAATCTTTCGTTTCCCATCCCATATCCATATCCAAACGCTCACGGATATAGCCCCTCAACCCTCTACAGACTTCATCTGTATCCATATCCTCTTGATATTTTATCATAAACCCATCAAACGTATATATCAATACATTATCCTTTATATGATTTTGCTCCTCCATATAACACAGAGCAACCTCAATAATCTTACGTTCCCAAGATTGTAAGAATATGGATAAGAACCTTGCGTCTGCGTTTTTGTGATGATATGGAGTTTGATTTTTATCGCTCAACTTTTTATTCTTCTCGTTATGTTTCTTTACCTTTTCAAATGTTTCTAACCATATAAGAGGATTTGCGTTTTTGATACGCATATCAATAAGGGATTTCATTTCGTTCTTCATTCCAACAATAATCGTATGAGGTTGAACTTTGTCATCAAGATTATTTTCTTTAGCCCATTTCTCAAACGAACCTCCATATAACGTGAGAAGGAAAAGTCTTTTAATATTGTCCTTCACATCTTTAAATTCTCGGTCTGGAAATAAATCTCTGGCGATTTCTTGACGTAAAGCATCTCTATCTTTGACGTATCTTGAAATGTTTTCGTATTGTTGTTTTGGAACTTTAGCCAGACGACACAATTCATTCAATATGACGTAATGTGCGTTCGTCATATCATAATCAATATACTCGCCCTTACATAAAGTATGACGAAATGGAGCAGATAATAAACCGATAGATATGGATTGATGATATACATATCGTCCTTGTTCTGTGTTATGTATCGTCGGCATCAATACTCCATTTCGGCTCATATTTAAGATTTTCTCTAAATGAGTTCTCCCATCTGTGAAACCCTTGATATTCCATTCCTTAATCCATTCTGCCTCATACAATACATTATATCCACTATCCAGCATCTTACGTGCTTTCATAGGGTCTAATGTTTGTTTATAAAACCTTGTTGTGATACTCTCGCTTGTGTCAAACTTGGGGAACTCCATATTATAATATCGTGATATATTATAATATGAACTATTTATATTCATTTTTTAATTTAATTAATTAATTTGGCGATTTAATTACAATCAATTTTTTTATCAATTAACAGATGCCCTTATGTCAATCTGTATGTTTCAATTTTGTGTTATAATTACCACCCATAACTCGCCGTATTGTGAGGCATATCGTAAGTGTCAAATGAAGGAGTTATTAAATATCCTTTTTGTGCGATTGTTTTGGGTTGTGTTGGAACGACTTGCTGTGGAGCATTTGCGATTGGAGTTGCGTTATGTAATACATCACGATTTATTAAATCTCCAATACTTTTCACGCCTTCAAACAAAGCGAAGACATCAGCTCCAGCTTCAACGACAGCGGCAACTGGAGCACCTATTCCAGTAGAGGCGAATGCTCCAGCTGTGGCTTGTAATGCTCCCTCTTCTGCTAAATCTTTACCTAAATTTTCTACTCCAGCTTCAGCAACATCAGCTCCTACATCTCCAGCGACTTTTCCAGCATCTTCCACACCACCACCTACCAAATCTTCAATTGGAGTTATTTTACTTTCTCCCATTTCACTCATTTCAACAGCACCATCACTTCGTTTTGCGATATTCACACTATCTACACTTTGAGGAAGGGTTTGGGTTCTTACTGGAATACCAGATGCGTTTAGATTTCTTGCGTATAGATTTTTAACCATAAGTTCATCTACCTCACCATCTCCAGAAAATTTTAGACGATTAACCAAGTTCTCTTGAGCTCCAGTATTTTTGGTAAGGGGAGGAGGAACATTGTTTCCAGCAGAGAACGCCCTATCTAAAACACTATCTAATTTAGCCCCAGCTTCTTTGTCTAAATCAGCAAACGTAGCATCTTCGGCAAATGGAATTCGTGCGTTATACACTTTAGAACCATATTTGTTAATCATCTTTTTAGTTTGATTAAGTGCGAATTCTTGACCGATAGTTTTCAAATCGTCTAATGTTTGACCTTCTTGTGCTCCTTGTTGTAATTTTTTGTTAAGACCTTCTACTTCACTTCTCATACCTTTAAAAGCACGGACATTATCGTCAATCAGTCTTGATGTATCTGCGTATGCTCCAATACCTAATGACATTATATATATATACGAAATAAAAAATAATTTATCTAATTTGTTATGTTTCAGTTTGTTTTACATCGCCTATGTTAATATTGATAGAGTTTGTCATTTCTTGTTCTTGTTTCGTTGATAATTTGGTTGTTTGTTCTATACCTTCAGCAATTTCTTCCTTATTATCTTTCAAACATTCTATCATCTTCGTAAGCACGCAATCGCTCCCCTCAAAGCACTTTACAAGGCATTCTGCTATGCCGTTGTCTTGACCTCTTAAAAAAGGCAAGACTTCACTAACTATAAACATACTTGATATAACCGCCAGACTGACAATTACATCTATACAACTTTCTTCTTGCGAAGGACAATCGCAATTACATTGACTACAAAAATCAGTTGAACCGCTACTCATATTCATTTATATTTACTCTACATTAAATTTCCATTTTGATTAATTGATTATGAGGGATAAATATACAAGGTCTGGGTGGGTCGCCTCGTATTTTTTGGGGTTGTATTTCTACCTTAATATCATCTCCAAGAACTTTTGGAACTTCCCATTTAAACATTCCATCACCTAAAAACCAAATAAAATAACAAGTATATCCGTGATGTAAAAACATCTCCATACCTCCATATTTATTGTATCCAATCAAAATGTCTTTGTAAGTATTTGAATTAATATCTCGTCTTGTTTTCAATTCAATCACGATTTTTCGTTTCGTATCAACAAAATCCCATAAAGCGTATTTGTGAAGTGATTTTTGAAATGATGCGTTAAAGTAATCATTCAATATCGGTAGAGCAATTTCCTCACCCATATATCCATCATATTCATTTTTTTCGTGTATTGCTTGATAATGTGCGGTTTGTTTATACGCCATAATAATATTTCTTGATATTATAATATATTCAATAAAAACGCATTACCATAATTTCGTCCAGCTGAAGTATAAGGGCGTCCAGTATTTCGTCCAGTCTTGAGATTGCTTAAGTCCGCTAAATCTATTACGGAAATTGCGTCTGCGAACTTTATCTCTGTGTGAGAGTTTTGGATAAGCATTCAATCCAGTCTTGTCTTGATAATTTCCCATTTTACTATCTCCAAAATGTATTTTAACTTCTCGCCCAGTTTCTTTATTTTTTAATATAGCAGAATACATCTTACCAGCTTTACTGGATTTCTCGTATCTAACAAATGAGTATTTTGACTTCTCGTATTTAACCATATATATTTTCACAAGATAATATATATCGTTATGTCATATATTCACGTCCCCACTTTACCACCGATTTTAGAAGAAGAAGAGCCGTCAGTAGATACAAAATTTCTTCCCAGAAACTCCAGACGAAACAAGAGAAGATATAAACGAAACATAAAAAGACAGCGTAGAGCATATTTTAGAGATGCTGTAGAAAATAAAACTTGGGAAAGCGACGTATTTCTTGACGACGTATATGACTGGTATTTTGCTTAATCTTCTTTTTCTTCTTTCGGTTCTTCCTTCTTTTCAGCCTTTGGTTTCTTTTTCATATTAGCAAAGTTTTCGTAATGAGAAGCCATTTTCTCCGCACTCTCTTTCGTCTTAAACGCTCTTTTACTCATCTCTTTCTTCGCTGTATTATACAGACCGAATTTGCCGTCTTCCATCTTTTTCACCTTGAATGGCATAGTTAATTATATATATCCTTGATACATTTAATTAACTTTCAATTAACGCAATAATGGAATTTTGTATTCCTTAACAATATCTTTATCTACTGCTCTTGCTTTCCCACCGAACAACACGCTATACAGACGAGCTTTGGCCCATTGCTCCGCAGAAACATTTGGACGACTTCCAGCCGAATAATACGCTCCTCTTCCTTTTGATAAAATTTTAGATAATCCAGTTTTACTTACTCCTATCGTTTTAGATATATTAGATAGAGATGTATTACCTTTGAAATATTTATCCGCTTTTGTAGTATATGACGATTTGCGAGTTTTAACTCCTTTGAGTTTAGGTCTATCTTTTCCTTCACGAATAGATTTGACTTGTTTTGTTTTCTGCTCTTTCGTTAAACTTTTTGGAACGTATTTCTTTGGTAGTCCAGTATCCTTATCTTTTGGAGGCATCTTTATTTTATCTCTTCATTTTATCTTTTTTGTAATTAATCATAGAGAGAAACGTGTTTAATCAATCACTTCAGCAAGTCCATTATTGATGTTTAGAATACGTTGATAGTAGCAGAAGAACCTAACATCACGAGAAGCTTGACGATTTGGAGTAGTTCCAGTTCCGTCGTCATATTGAGTGAGTTTTGCTTTTTCTGTGTAGATGACTGGTTGAATTCCCATCAAATGCCCTTGACCGAACGCATTCTCCAATTTCAAACCTTTCCAGAATTGAATACCAGCTTCGTTGGATTGAATATGACTATTACATAAACGACGAGTTAAGTTGTAATCGTTGTTAGTAGCAATTTGACCAGTTGCTTGGTCTGCTTGATTGAAGAAAGAATAAATAGCAGAGTTTTCTACAAGAGGAATGCCTTCCGTAAGGTCAGCTTCGGCACGTTGAAGGGCAACATTTTTCAAAGGCATAGAATAGACATTCTTACTATCCACACGGAAATTGTATTCTTCTCCAGTTCGTAGAGCTTGAGAGTTGTAATATCCGCAAGGTTGGGATTGAACGACACCTACTAAATCGTGAGATTTTTGAACGACAATACGTTTTACTCTTTTTTGAGCGAGAGGGATTTGAAGGTCTTTTTGAGTAATACCTTCGCTTTCGCTATATTGAAGATAGTTGCGTTGAGTAATGACATCGTCGTATGGGACAGAATAACCGCCTCGTGAATAAATTTGTTCTTGAATATCACCCATCAAATCTGGATAAAATAAAGTATCCATAACCAAGAATGTATCTGCTTCAATAATAGTAGATTTAAGATTGTCTTTGTTGTTGGCGGCATTAGAAGCATCAAATCTATTAAACATAAATCTATGACCCCAAGTATCTGGAGAAAATTCAAGGTTCAAAGCAACTTCTCCTTCAATAAAAGCGAGAGGCAATTGAAAGTCAATAAGAACTGGGAAAAGTTGAGAAAGAGCGATAAGTTGTGATGGAGTGCGAGAAGCTTCAAATGGAATAAGACGTTTAGGTTTATCTTCTTGATTTGTGTAAGATGGGACTTGATTTCCCAATTGATTAAATGCTGGAGCAGATACGTTGTAGTTGTTTGCGTATTCACTGCTTTCACGTCCTATTGTTCCAGCTGGATTATCAAATCCCCTTTGTCGTTTTGCTGAAGCAGTTGTAGTGTAAGGATTAATGACAGAACCAGCACTTCCAACATAGACATCATTTCCAGACTGATGAGGCATAGCAACACCCTTACGATATTCATTAGAATAATGAAGTCTTCGCCAAGTGTTAAAATGACCACAATCCCTTAAATCACTCACTTCACGACCGCCGATTGTCAAATAAGCTCTGGAAATAAGAGCAAGAGCTCCAGTAGCAGTGGGATAAAACGATTTAGTATCCGTAGTAGGTCTATCGCTATTGACGACAACTTGGGAGATATTCAATTGAGAATTACTATCTAAAATCCCCTTCTTATCCAAAACAAATTTACAAAACGTTTGACTGAACGTTGTAGGTTGTAGCAAGTCTGTAGAACAAACTTGATTAACTGGACGCTTTAACGCTCCAACTTTCAAAACATCTGGAAGTTGCGAACTCATTATATTTTACTATACATAATCAAAATATAATAAATAAATTGAAAAAACCTAAATTCTAAAAAAAATTAATCAACTCACGAGAGAACTTGAACCATACCATCACGGAATAGAATAGTATTTTCTGCTTGAACGAAAAGATAAAGTGAATGAGGTTCAAAAGGTTGGTCTGCTGGAAGATTAGATTGAATACGAAGAGAAAAGGTTTCGTTGCGGAAATCCACACCAGCAGTATTCTTGTCATAATTGACCCCAATTAGATAGGCTTGTTCTGCGTCTTCCTCACAAATGGAATAACGTTCTCTGTCAAATTTGTTAGGCACAGCATCACTCAAAGGATTAGATAATTCAGTTTTCAAAGATTTCAAAAAGTTATTAGCAGACCATTCATCACGAATAGAGTTCAATTCAGTCAAGTTTTTCACGGCATCGGCAGTTCCTTCATTTTGAGTTTCTTCACTTACGATTTCAAAATCATAAGGAGTTCTCACACCGCTCTTTTGATAAGTAAAAGCGTTCATACGAGTATTGTTATTAAGCACACCAGCACCATCTTTATACAACAATTGAGGGGTCATAGAAGAGTTGTATTCCAAGTTATTTAGCCATTCACTCGGTATGAGGTTTCCTACTATTGCTGAAGTTTTCCTTGTATTGAAAAGGAATGAGAGGTTATGTTGATTAGAAACAATTACGTTATAGAATGAAGAATACGTTTTATAAACCATTTCTCCAGTTCGGTTCGCCATCATAGCCTCCATACCTCTTGCGTCTGGGACTTCAGTTTCTACAGAAAGCACTAAATCGCTCCATTGATAATAGGCTCCATTAGGAGTTGTAGCGTTTTGGTTATACCAATAGTTATTCGCCAATACGAAATTACTTGGGGAAAGTGTGAGCGTAATTACAAGCCCCTCTACCAAATCCATATCTATATTTTCTGCTTGGAAAAAGCCGTCAAGAATAGGAATAGAGAAGGATTGTGTCTTATCACATCGTTTTGCTTGAGTAATTTGTTTGCCGTTTCCGTATTCGTCATCACAACCATTAATATAGTTGTTGAAGGATTGGTTCATAGGCACAATACAACTCATTAAACGATTATAATTTTTTACGTTAGAGTATGTTGCTCCCTTAAGGTTTTGGATACTCAACGTATCAATACAACTGCTTACACCGATACGTCCATCAATAAAAATAGCATTATCGTTAGGAGCATCAGCGTTCCAGTTCGTAGCGTTTGATGGTCTGCTGTCGTCTGCTTTAAATACATCAAAGTTGCCGTTTATTCTTAATGTTCTTCCCATCATCACACGAGGTAGTTTTGGAATTTGAAACACAACTTGTTGAAGTCCGTTCCTATCTGGGCTAAAAATCCCTCCTCTTCCCAAGTTTGTTGGTTGAAATTGTAAAAGTTCTCTGCGACTATCCATTTATTCTATATATATAAATTAAACATTTTAATTTTTATAAATTTTACTCTACGTTTCAATAAACCTACCATCTTTGTTAATAACCAACCGCCTAACACCGCCGATGTAAGTAATCAACAATTTATTCTTTGTAGGGTTTTGGTATTCAACACGAAGAGAAGCATTACCAGTTTCCGCCAAATTATAAACACCTCCATATTTAGCCAAAGCTCTTCCAACAAAAAAGTTTTCTGCTTGATAATCAAGATTTTTTGGATGAATTTTAACACTGCTTAATGACTTTTCACATTCAAACAAAGCAACTTGTTCGGTTCTTGCTGGAGTTTGGTTCAATTGAGTAAGACGGACTTTCCTTGTGGGTTGAAGTTTATTATCAATTAAGTAATTGTAGTTTTGTGCGTCATCCACAATTGTGTCTAAATTTTGATGTTGAAGAGCTATGGCTTGTGAGTTGTCTAATGGTAAAGTCATAATAGACGTAGCTCTATGATTGAGAGTAGGAATATTGATTTGAATTACACGCTCACCAGCAAGGACGTTGTTGCGGTATGTATCCAAAGTCAAATAATCGTATTTCACACCTTCACTCGTGGAAACTTGTTTAAGCATAGAAGAGATGTAAGATTGAGGAGGTTGGATTGTTTTAATAATGAACTGAACGTCGCTGATTGTAATTTTTGGAGTTCCAGAAAATAAATCTGCTTGACGCATACCGCAAGTGTTATTGAGAGGGTCTTGTGGATTACCACCATTATCATTACCACCGCCACCGATATATTCATCACCATTCGCTCCACTCCCATCAAGAGATACACGAACACGTAAATCGCCACCAGTATTATCACCAGAATTACAATCTACAGAAACAATTTCTCCAAGACGTTGCCATACTGGAGGAGATGCGTTGTTCCAGCCATAAAGGTCTTGTCCTACAACAAGATTAATACCACCGACAAGTTGATTTTTCACAAGACCAGCACCATTATCCACACAATCTTGAGTTGGAGGCGTTGGGTTTGGAACTTGATTATATCCAGCATTTCGTTCAGTCATTAAATCAACTGAAGTCAATGGATTTGCGGTTTGTGGATTAGCATTTTGAATAATGAAACGAGAACTTCCTTTAATAACATCACTGACACTTCCATCATCATTAACAATACCTTCACCAGTCCAAATTTCTAATGCTTGTTCTGGGTTTGCCGTATCAATTTCAATTCTCAAACCATTTGTCAAAATAATGGGGAACATCTTGTTAGACATCGCACCGAGAATACCACTATATAAGTGAAGAGCAACTTCAATAGTGTTGGGGTCGCTTGTAGGGCTTACATTTGCGGTATAAGATGCGTTGCTTCCAGTTTTGTATTGATGATTAAACAATTGAGAAGTATCCGCCATTCTTGCTGGGAAGTTGTCATAATATTCTCCATCAAAGTCCCTTGAAGTATATTCCAATCCTTCAACTAAACCTCTCTTGTTTCTAATAGATTTGTTTTCGCTGTATAGATGGAGTTTGTCAGCGATGGCGTTGTAATTTTGTATGGTTTCCAATTGGAGATTTGTATTTGCGTCATAAACTCGCACATTCTCTATAAGACTATGAACTCCAGAACGATTTGAAAATCTACAAACTGCTCCAGCATCACTGACTTTTAGTTTAAAATTGAGGCTCGTCATTCTGGGGTCTAAAAATGCGTCAAATTGAGGTATGTGAAAACGGATAGTATCTCCAGCCGTATAACTCTTCTGTTTATCACTTGGGGCATAGCTACTGCGTGAGGGGATACTTTGTTGAACTTCCTCTGCTTCAAAATCCATAGTTGTATATATATCTTAATTATATTTTTTAATTTTTTTGAACTAAAAAATAAAACTATGTTGGAGGGACGAAATACCTTGTTTTCTATTAGAGGGAAAAGTAGGATTATTGAAACTTATGAATTCTCAACTTTGAGAAGAATTATTTTTCTTGATTTCCTCCCTTAACTCCCTTAATAAGTATTAGTGATAGGAGTGCTTCTAACTGGTATAGAGTTAATGATTGCTCCACTGGTCTTATCTCTAAACTGAATAACAAGTTGAGTAGAACCGAGAAGAGATTTTTGTGGAGTGTTATTATCAGTTGTAATCAAGACATCAAGTTTGTTAAGTTCTATTGTTTCCAAGTTATTCAAATCAATCCACAAAGGGTAGGGAGCTTTATCACAATAATATCTGTATGAACTATCATCTTGTTGATGGTCTATACATAAACTATCTACAATATAAATTGTTTTATTAACGGAAGATACAATACCATTTTGAGAGATGATAGGAAGATTAGTGAGTTGAATGTGATTAGAGAATGCTTGACTTCCTATAGATATATCATTTGAAGCGGTCAATTGTCTATCTATCAAAGATACGGCTGGAAGTTCAAGGGCATCATCGTTCTTTGTTGTAGCGTTGAAACCAAGAACATAACCGATTTCTATTTTGGGTTCTCCCAAGGGAAACGCTTTATCTCCGTTCATTTCTCGGTATAGTTCGGTTTTAGTAGATGTTTGGAATGGAACACCCAGCCAAGTATTATCTACGTCCAGAAGTCCATCAGTATCAAATAAATCTTTATCTGTAGCATTATCATAACCAGCATTAATAAGAGTAGTAGATGTTTCATCTGGGTCAGTAGGGTTATTAGGGTCAAATTGTAAAATACCATAACCCTCTGGATTATTAAATTGATTTCCAACTTCAAAAGGAGCTGGATATACGCCACCGCTATTGTTATTATCTCTAAAAAATCGGTTTGTTTCTCTTGGATTATACCAACCTTTAGTTAAGAAGCGATGCCCAGCAGTCCCAGTTCCGTAAGCAACTGGAATGTGAATGACAGACATATCTCCCATATAAGAAGGAATATGATATTGTTTGTTAGAAGTGAAATCGTGTTGTGAAGTATCCATAGACGCTAATAGAACCCATTGTTTTCTTGGGTCGGCAGCAGATGGAGCAAATGGCGGAGCTCCGTGAGGAAGTGCTGGAGCGAAGATACTATCGCTGTGATTTTCGTATGTTCCAGAACTTCCAGTAGAGGATAAAGTATATTCAATACACATTTGAGTTTTATTAATCCATCTATAACGGAAGAAAAGCATAGCGGTAGTTCTTCCAGCGGTTGTATTGTAAGTTTGAATTCCAGCATTATAACTTCCAGAAAATACGACTGGAGAAGCAAATCCAGTATTAGTTCCTTGACTTAATTGTTTGATAGAAAGTTGTTGTCCCAGATTGATATATTGTGAATTCTCAACAGAGCCATTGATACAATCTAATATTTTAGCTTGAACGAATAAATCTCCAGCACCTCCACCTTGTCCGCTACTGAAAACATCAATACCGAAGAAATATCTGGGACAAGCTCCTTTGGGTTCAGCTGGGTCAGTTGAAGCATTTGTATCAATTAAATTATTGTAATATTGATATTGAGTTGTAATATCTCTTGCTTGTGCCTCATCTACTCCTTGTCTTATGGCTTCATCATAACCCTTTTGTCTAACCCAAGGCTGTGATATTACACCACTAAAGAATGGAGCAATTCCACAGAAACCTTCTTTTCCAGAAGAAGCTGTTGTGTAGTGTGCGTTTGCCGTAGATTGATTAAGATTAGAAATACTTACAAGAGCATAACCGCCAGTCTGTTCTCCAGCGACCCCAGTCTGCGTTGCGTGTCCTCCAGTATTAGATTGTTGAACGCTTACTGAAGGAGTAAAATTCCCTAAAGTTTTCTTAATTCCAGTAGTAGTCATAACCATAGCATATCGTCCAGCTTCAAAAGAAGGAGGAGGAAACGCTGGAGTATTACTTTGGAAGTTATAAACACCTCCATTATTCCCAAGAGCAATAGCCGAATATCCAGTATTGTAATAATTTGCTCCTCCAGCATAAACTTGGTTTCTTCCGTTGGTTATATCGCTTACTTGCCCTATAACTGCTCCATAGTTATTACCTCCTAAAAATGATGTGTTTCCAGAAGGAGAGTTTAAACTTCTAATTGTAATATCGCTGAAAAATTTAGCGTCTGTGGAAGTTCCCCAGTTAATACCAGCTGGATATGTGCCACCTCCTATTCCAGAAAAATTGAAATCTGGATTAGTTCTACAAGCATTAAAATAAAGATTGTATTGGTCTATAGGAAGATGAAAAAGTGTCTTAAGTGTAGGTTTATCAGTTGTAGGGTCATAAACCAATTGAACTCCGCTATTCGCCGTAAGTTGTAGAATGCCGTTAATAGTTGTATTTTCATATTTCTGCCCAGTATAATCACTATCCATACCCATTTCATTAGCAGACAAAACATAGTTGTTTAAATCACTCGTCCAGTTTCCACTTTGACTTACAAGGTTATTAGCGAACCTCAACATAGTAGGATTTGTAAAGACTGAAGTGTTGCTATTTGCGAACACAATATAAGATGGTTCATTAGGCATATCACCATTATTAGCGATAGTGAATTGAGAACTTATATAGGCAACTTGAGCGTTTGGAGGAATACGGAGAGCTTGTGTGAGGTAATTGCTAAACCTAAAGGGTTCATTAGGGTTATGTCTTCCTACCCCAATAGAACTTTGTTTATCGCCTTGTGATTTTAGAAAGACTAAACTCATATTTTTATCTATATCATATATATATAAAAAAAAGATGTTGAGAAATAAAAAAGTATTCTCAAGTGCCCCACCTCAAACAACGAAGTTAGATAAACACCTCAAACCAGTCAAGACTGAAAATATGACGGACAGAAATGATGAGAGTGAATATATGGCGATTTATGAAACACGTAAGAAGCCACCACCTAAACTGACGAAACACGAAAAGGTTTTTGAGTAAGTAGAGGTCAAAAATGGCGTAAAATCCAGCGTAATCTTGCGTCTGTGTGGGGGGAGGAAATAGCGTGTTTCAATCACGTGGAAAGTAGAACTCTTGGATGTATATGAAT
>Ga0222716_10000955_pt1 | contig 24337 bp, 16 predicted proteins | sample C33_13DmetaG_FD_165044 | JGI IMG/M metagenome (GOLD analysis project Ga0222716, IMG submission 165044) | Estuarine water microbial communities from San Francisco Bay, California, United States - C33_13D | ecosystem: Environmental > Aquatic > Marine > Unclassified | place: USA: California... | reverse complement strand
TCCAGCTCACAGGACTAGGTGTGACTGTCGTATGGTCGGCCGTAGCCACAGTGATTATCATGCTTGTTGTAAAAGCAATCATTGGAATTCGCGTAGACAACGAGGAAGAGGACAGGGGTATGGATCTTACCGATCACGGAGAGGATGCCTACAGCGAAGTCTAAATAACTTCGCTTGCGGGTCACTTCTGCACCTTTTTGACAAACAGGGCTTTAAGCGCGATGGACATGCCGTCCATCTTGCAGTCGATCTCGTGGTCGCCGTCAACCAAGCGGATCGGCTTTGATTTCATGCCGCTTTTCAACACCTTGGAAGTGCCCTTCAGCTTCAGGTCCTTGACCATCTGCACGACGTCACCGTTTTCCAGAACATTACCATGGGCATCCTTAACCACACGCGCTTGCTCTTCCTTTTCCCATTCGTGACCACAGGTCATGCATTCGTATTTTTCAGGATGATCTAACACATCATTCATCGTGCATAACGGGCAAGTACGGTCAGACATGGCGGCAGCTGTGCCTGATCTACCATCGATGATCAAGACCGGATTACAGTTATTCTCCGAACTGAACTTTGGCAAAATCTAGAAAATACCCCCAGTCCTGCTCCGTCAGGTTATGTTTACCCCGGCGGATGTGATAACCTGTGGCACCAATATGCCGGGGTGAGTCCAGAGCAGGCATGTTCGTGTTTGCAATATGTTTGATGCCTAACAGACCATAGACAGGTGCCACTCCGACCAGAGACGTGTATTCGCCACGGGGATCCGCCCATAAGTCTTGATCCGCACTGGCGACATAGACCGCGCGCGGTGCAATCAGTCCGATCAGCTGGTGCTGGTCGACGGGCAGCTTGCCTTCCATTCCACTGTATGACTTGAACCGCTTACAGAACCAGTGCGGGAAATTCCCCGTGATTCGTTTCACCGTTTCTCCATAAGCTCGCCGCGATAATGCTGCTCCACCACAACCGGAATTATTGCTGTAGGCGATCTTGAACCGATGATCCTCGGCAGCCGCCCATAGGGCTGTTTTACCACCTCTGGAGTGCCCGACGACAGCTGTTTTGTTAGCATCAATTTCTGACAGTTTACCTGCGTAGTCGAGAATCCGACTCGCCCCCCATCCCCAGGCGGAAAGCGATGCCCAACGTGTTGCCGGATCAGAATCAGGATCATCTAACATCACACGAATCCCCTTGTCGTAACCATCACGCTTGTCGGGATCGACATCCGAAGTATGAAATGCCGCTGTGGCATAACCTTTGCGAATAATTTTCTCAACCGGCCAAAACGGATCGAATTGGCTAACTGCCTTATCCATCGGGACAAAATACCGGTTATTGATTTGCACAATGATCGGGACAGGTTTTTCAGACTTGGGAATGACGAGAACAAACTCAAACGAGTGAGACTTTCCACCTGCTGTAATCGTCGCGCAGATCTGGCGTGCCGTTGCACCAATTCCAAAAACGTTTTCACGTTTGCCAAGCTCTTTGAAACTCAGATTATACTTGGTGTTAGGCCTAGCACCATAAACGTGCTCACGGAATGCCTGCAGCAATCGAGGCCTATGCTCATTCCATTCTGCTACTGTGGTGATTGGTTTTCCATCGAGTGCCTTCAGCGGATTCGGCAGTTGATACTTCGGCACCTTTAACTCATCGTAGTTGATTCCCGGGCGTCTCTTTGTTTTCCATAATTCAACCTGCTTCGCGTTAGCCTTCCAGCCATGAGCATCGGGTGATGGATCTGCCCACACGATGTGGACAAAAATCAACAACAGTCCATTCCAGCAGATACTCGTTCTCATGTAATCTATTAGTATGCTCCAATCATCTAAAATCGCGGTAATAAAATGTCTTCGGTAATTTACCTGTAGAGGAAACAATGATTCCGAGGTGCCTGCTATTGGCATCGAACCACCAATTTTGTGCGGTGATGACGCGGGCTTCGCCCTCGGCTTCAGGTTGATAAAAAAGGTCGGCGCGGTAATGACCGCTCTTGAAAATTGGTTTACTTGAGACCGTCTTGCCATTTGGCTCAACTTCCATTTTTATTTTCCCCAGATTGGCCGATATCTTATGATTGGTGAGATTACACCAAAGAGTCTTGCCCGGTAGCAGTTTGCCACCATCTGTGTTCAACAGAACCATACGCAACGGAAGCTTTTCATTCTCGTGATCTGCAACGAGGAGTATGTAGAAGTCCTGCAAATCTTCAGGAATCTTCAACGTTGGGACACCCTTCGGCAAGTTATCCTGATCCACTTCCTTAGCAGCCATCATAATGGTGAGTTCACCCTCTGGCAGACTGATGACTTTCGAGAAATTCATGCTTGGGAGAAAAACCTGTTGGTTTTTCTTACCATCAAAAAGATAAACCGTCTTGGGTGTACCCTTTGGTCGCTCTGGAAATACAATCCGACAAGTGCGCCCTTCTTTCACCTGGTCGTCCGCATTGGCAGGCAGACTCATGAAGATCAAGAGAGCTAGCAGGAGGTATTTCATGAATACCTTCTAGATGAATTACAAATAGAGCGCAATCAAACATCCTATACACCTATGAGGAACAGGTTATGACACGTTGAGTAACAACAGCCGATATCACTTCCAATAACCCTCCCCCACCCGCTCAAGCAAATCCTTGGTGGTGGTTTTTGATCCGGTCCAGACGCGTTCGGCAACTATTTGCACACGCTTAGCGGGCCGACCATATTCAGGAAATCCGGGGCCTGCACCGAAAAGCAATCCGTCTTCAGCTTTCTGTTCCGTCGCCCACGAGCAAACTTGCCCGCCAACGACTTTGCCCCGGTAATCCTCAGGCTTGAATTTTTTCCAATAGGCAAACGGCTGCGGGCTGCGACCAGCGCCAAACATGTAAGGCGACCAGCGCGCGATGATTTCCGGCGTGGTCATGTAGAGCTTGTCGGCCACGTAGAGTGGCGTCCACGAGGTGTTGAGCACCTTGTATCCAGCGTTAAGATAGTCGGACGGCATCTTGCCACGAAACTTCACATCGAACGGACAGACGATGATGTCTTTATGAACTTTGGGATCGAGCACTGGTGAGAAGCCTTCCCAGACGAGCATTTGTCTGTTCTTGCCTTTGATAAACCGGTGCATTCGGTTGATAAAGTAGTGGAACAGCTGATCGCCGCTCTCTAGCTTTTCTTTTTTCATGCGCGCATCGCAATCCGCGCACTTGCCAACTTGGTAATGCACTTCGTCGGCTCCCAGATGCCAGTGCTTTCCAGGCATCATGTCCATCACCTCGGAGTAGAGTTTTTCCAGCGCCTCATAGGTTTCCTCCTTGCCGATGCAGAGTTTGCCTCCGCCACCGCCACAAGCAAGCGACGGCATTCCATGAAGTAACGCTCTCGCATGTCCAGGTACATCGATTTCAGGCACCAGTTCCACGTGATACCGCCGCGCCACTTTCGAGAGTTTCGCAATTTCCGCACGCGTATGGTGTCGGTTCTTGGTCGGCAAATTGGGGAACGCCTTGCTCGGCAAGCTGTAGCTCTGGTGATCGCTCCAATGGATCTGGTAGCGGTTCATTTTATACGACGCCAGTCGCTTGATTGTCCTGATATGAAAATCGATCGAGTGAAAGTTCCTTGCGTTGTCGATCATCAGTCCTCGGCAGGAAAACTCGGGGTAATCAGTGATGTTGAGTTGCGGAACGGCTTTCCCGGATCCCGCCTGAAGCAACTGCAAAAGAGTACGCGTTCCCCAGAACAGACCTTTCTCATTACTCGCCTCAATCGATATCTCAGAATCAATCACGATCCGATACTTCTCACCTGCAAGGATAGGATCCTTCATCAAGGTCAGATTGATCACACTCACCTCTTTCTGAGCGTCCGCCTTTCCTTGGACGGCTGTAAATCCCAAAGCCCTGAAATCTTCCATGCAGGTTTCCGCCAGCTCGGCATGACGACCGTCGTGACTCAAAACCAACTTGGTTTTGGGCGTAAAATCACCCTCGGTAATTACCAGCTTTTGTGGATAAGGGACGAGCGGCAGTCTCCCTTGTTCTGCGATGACCAACAGCGTACAGCATTGAAATATCGCAAAAAGGATGCCTAAACTTCGAAACTCGCTTTGAATTGACCTCATGTTGAAAATTCTACTTCTCACCTCTCGTAGATACAAGCCACGATCCCATTATGAGGCTTCGACATTCAACCAATTTTCATACAGATTCCCCACGTAACCACCATGACCATCATCCAGCGCTTCACCATCCAATTTCTCCTGTTGTTTAGCCTCAACCTCATTTCCTTTGGCGAGGACGAGGGCATCCATGCGGATGTGATCGTCTACGGCGATGCCTCGGGAGGAGTCACCGCCGCCGTACAGACCGCACGCATGGGCAAATCGGTGATTCTTGTCTCACAATACGGCCACCTTGGCGGGCTGACCAGCAGCGGACTCGGATGGACCGATATTGGAAACGACGCCATCCTCGGTGGCTTGTCGCGTGAGTTCTACCACGAGCTCTACATGCACTACCAAAAACCCGAGGCCTGGACGCATGAGGACCGTGAGAATTTTCCTAACAAAGGTCAGGGACAACCAGCGCTCAATGACAAAAAGAAACTGGCATCGACATTCGAACCGAAAGTTGCCGAGGCCGTTTTTAATGCCATGGTGAAGCAGGCGAAGGTCAAAGTGATCAAGGGTCGGCTCGATCTCAAGAAAGGTGTGATCAAAAATGGCAAACGCATCACCGCGATCCGACTGGAAGACGGCCGGGTGCTGCACGGCAAAATGTTTATCGATGCCTCTTACGAAGGTGATCTCCTTCCTGGCGCTGGGGTGTCGTTTGTGGTCGGTCGTGAAGCAAATGCCGAGTTCAATGAGAAAGGCAATGGTATCACCGGTCCGCGATACGGCAATCAGCTGCGCAAGGGCATCGATCCCTACATCAAGAAAGGCGACACTAACAGCGGGCTTCTCCCCGGTGTCAATGCAGACATGGGCGGTAAGGTTGGCGACGGCGACCATCGCTTGCAGGCCTATTGTTACCGAATGGTGCTGACCGATGTTCCCGAAAACCGACTACCTATTCCGAAACCAAGGAATTACAACGAGGCAAATTATGAGATCATGTTCCGTTTGATAGAAGTCGGATTCAAAGGTGCCTTTTTCAAAAAGACCCTCGTTCCGAACAGAAAGACCGACGGCAACAACGTGGGCGGATTTTCCTGCGATTTCATTGGTGGAAACTATGGTGACGACTGGAACTGGGCGACGCTTAACCACGATGAACGCGAAAAACTCGCTGCCAAGCACCGCGACTACCAACTGGGCATGGTGTGGACACTGCAACACCACCCGCGTGTACCGGAGGATATTCGTAAACGCACCCTGAACTGGGGGCTTGCCAAGGATGAGTTCACCGACAACGGCAACTGGCCATACAATCTCTACGTGCGTGAGGCGCGGCGGATGCGATCGGACTTCGTCATGACCGAAAACCACTGCCGGCGCACTCTGCCCGTGGATGACCCGGTTGGCATGGGTGCCTACACGCTCGACTCCCACAACGTCCAGCGCTATGTACAGGATGGAATGATCAGGAACGAGGGCGACATCCAAGCGCACCTACGCGGCAAGGCGTATGGCATTTCCTACCGGGCTATTGTCCCCAAGGCTGAGGAGTGCGAAAATCTATTCGTTCCCTGGGCACTTTCCGCGACTCATATCGCTTTCGGTTCGATCCGCATGGAACCCGTCTTTATGATTCTCGGCCAGAGTTCTGCCACCGCAGCCTGCATGGCGATTGATGCCAAGGTGCCTGTACAAAAAGTCCCCTACGCCAAACTCCGCGCCCGTCTGTTAGCTGATGGCCAGCAGTTTGGTGTGAAAAAGTAGCGCATAATTCCACTCAAAATGCCTCACCGCAATTGCGGTCATTTCAGATTAAGACTCAATTGCGGCGGCGCCATCAAAGCGGCACACGGACAATTAATCGTAAAACAGAAATCCCAGCGTAGTGTAAGTGACTTTGTTGCGTTTGATGGTGCCGTCTATGCCGCGCATGATAGCCGGTTTCATCCGCCAGTTGTAGACCGCACTGCCGCGCATGATGGGGAGGTCGAGCATCAGGTGGGAGATGAATAGCGGCACGCCGTTGTTGTGTTTGCCGCGCCATTTGCTGTCGTAAAAATTGTATTCCTCACGCCAGTTGCTAAGGAATGTTAGGAACGACTGCGCTAGCGACGCATCGATCTCGTCACCACGGTATCCATCGGGAAATTGCCTGCGCGCTTCGGCGAGCACCCACATCTGATTGAAGGCGCTGCATCCCCTGCCCTTGAACTGACCATTGGCACCATCGAGGGTAAAATCGATTAGCGCCTTGTGATCCGGGATCGGCCAGTCGTAGGTGCAGTAGGTCACCGCCATCTTCATGTTACCATCGGCGGTGCCGCCTTTGCCCCAGCGACCGTTGACAAATTTTTCATCGAGTCGTTTCTTGAGTGTCAGGATGATCTCGTCCTTCGCCGGATCCTTACCCTTGGAGCGCAGGATCTCAGCGTGGCTTTTAATTTCTTTTCCTAGAACATTACAAACCTGATAGGTGTTGCCGTTCCAGTTGAATGAATTGAACCGCTTGATTGCCGCTTCCTTGGTTGGCAACGGATCACTACCGTGCAGACTACCGGGGGGCAGCGAATAGTGGTCGGCTGTAAAGACGCGGTTGCGGCTAATCCAGTCGTAGCTATGGCTGAGGTACGGCGGGTCAGGTCTCGGCGCGCCCGTCGCCGGGCCGTTGATGAGTTTTGTTTTCGGATCGATGTGCTTGTTGATTCCACTGATCCAGGCGTCCATCACTTCGCGTTCGTTTTCGATCCACGGCGGTTCAAATCCCAATGCACGGATCTCACCGTAGTAGGCGAGGGCGTCTGAACTGGTCGCCCACAGGGAGTAATCCTTGTCGACTGGAGAATACTTGAAAAGCCACTCGCCTTCTTTCGCACGTGTCGCTTCGTAAAAACTCCACGAGCGTTTCAGGCGGGCCGCCATTTCGGTGAAGATGTCCTCGCATCCGACGCGGCCGGTGAATGGCGACACGGGTGCGGCTGCTTTCTTCAGCGGAAAGACTTTACGAACCTCGGGGTCGAAATAGTAGACAAGCTCGCGCGGCCATTGGTCGGCGGGAATGACGATGTGGGCGCGACCAGCGTGATCGAGTGTGTTGTTTTTGTAGACAACCTCGCAGGCGGGTTCTTTCCCCCACGACGAGGTGACGACCACCGGATAGCGGTCGATCGACTTCGTGCGGAGCACACAGTTTTCAATCCGAAGATCGACAAAGCGGGTCTTTTTCTTGTTACCCAAAACTTGGCAGATAATCCCTCCGTTGGTCTGATTCCCCTTAAATCGGTATATGCCGCGGACGTCGCGGATCTCGAGGTTATGCAAATGGATGTGTCTAAGATCGCCGACGTCTTCTGCCGTCACTTGAACGGCCCGGCGGATTTCCCTCCCCTCGTCATCCCATCCTCCGCCGTCGGTATTTGTGACCGTCAGGTTGCGAATTTCCCAGTGGTGCTGATTGTGGAGTTGGACGGTATTTTCGACCTTTCCTTCACCGTGGATAACCGGGTTGGCCCCCTGTCCGTATTTATCGACCGTGATCGGTTTGCCGTCTTCACCCGACCCATTAGGATGCAGCTTTCCAAAAAACACCTGACCCGCCTTGAGCAGGATCTTGTCGCCGGGTTTGAGTTCAACCTTCTCGACTTTCTCCAACGACTTCCACGCGGATTCGGGCGATTCCCCGTCGCGAGTGTCGCTCCCCTGCTCTGCATCGATATGGTAACTTGCCGCGTTCACCATCAAGCAGCCGAGACTTGACAGGAGAAGGGTCAGTTTGAATAGGCTCATCGGCATCAACATCGTTCTATTTTTCAGTGGTTGCCATGATCATTTTGCTCAACTTCAGGTAAGCCTTACTGCTGAGATGATTTTTACCGATGCTCCACGCCCAGGCTTTGTAATTTTTCTCGTTCGATCCGAGGTCTAGTTTAAGCAGGTGTGTGTTAGCATCTTTGTTGGCAATCTTGATCTGGGCATCGACGATCCGTTTAAACTCGGGTTTGTCGTGTTGGAATATCCCCTGCTCACGCATATAAATTGGTAGGTCAGGCAGCCCTGTGTCCTTACGTAAGGCGGCAAAAAGTTTTTGCAAGTTGTCCTCGTATCGTCGCGCCTGTTTTTCGTCGGACTCACCTTGGTCCCAGTACATTCCAACGACACGCACGTTGTCATAACGTTTTTTTAAGTTGGCCATCGCGGGGGTAATCTGACTGTGAAAAAATTTATAATCAGATCCGTTATTCGCCTTCCACTGAGTGTATAAGTTACGTTTGGCGGGTCCGTGTTTGATAAAAAAGATATGGCTATGCGGAAATTTTTTCTCAAGCAGCATCGCCATGGGAAGCTCGATGCCGTGTCTATATCGATCAGCATAACATGCTTGGAGATTTTTACTGGGTGTCAATTGCTCATATGGCCCCTTCTGAGGTTTCCAGATATAACTACGTGGGTAAGCTGCTGTGGTGGTAGGAATCTTCATATTCTTCGCAGTTGTGCCTGGATTGACAGGATACCTTTCCTTGATCTTCGCCTTGGCAACAGTTCCCTCGGAAAATGCTGCAGCACCACCGGCATTGACCTCGCCAGCAATGAGGAAAACAATGGCCTCCTTGGGACCAACCACCGCGCTCGGTTTGGCCGCTGGTTTGGCCGCTGGTTTGGCCGCTGGTTTCGCGGCTTTGTTAGCCACAGCGGACTTGACTGCGGACACCCTCTTCATCAACCACTTGGAAGCGCTTTGGAGTTCACCATCACTCAGCGCCCGGTTGTAGAGCAGAATCCCTCCTATATCACCGCTGAAAGCACGAGGCTCCTTTCCCGGCTGAAGACCGATCAGTAACGGGGCATTGTGCACAGTTGAGCCCACCGGGCCTTTTGCTAACTCCAAGCTATAGGAGGAAGCCGGGACACCATTCACGCTGATGGTGATTCTTTTTGCACCTTGTGCCGTCGGATCATAGCGAGCGGCCACCACCGAAAATCGATTCATGACGTTCACATTCGCCACACGGTGAATTTGGTTATGGGCTGGACCGCGCACCACCGATCCAACCTTACCGTCTTTGTTGACCTGCAACCTGTAATTGATCAAAGTGCTCTTGCTGTCCACTTTACCGAGTACAACGCCCGGGCCACCGGTCGGTCGTATCCAGGAAATGACCGTCCATGCATTGAGGTCCAAGGCACTACTATCCGGAATAGTCATAAAATCGTCCTTACCATCAAATCGCAGCAATGGAATACCTTTTGGTCGAACCAGTTTCGGTTGATGTGGTGCCTTCACACTCTTTGCGATCTTACTCAAGGACTCACCCACTAGATTCAAGACCAATCCTTCCTTCACCAGTGACGCAGGCTTAGGAAGCAGCAGCTCTGAAACCCTTAGTGCTCCACGAGAAAAACGCACTTCATCGAGTGCAACCTTCGACGGGTTCTTCGGCGCACCAATACGGAATGGATTTGCCTGCGTCGGCGGGATCTTGATGTGCGGGACTTTAGCGGTCTTAACTTTCACACCATCTAGATAGAGCCGCATTTCTCCAGCACCGGCGGAAGCATCGTGATTCCAGACTGCGGCAAAATGATGGGGCTTGAGATCGGTGATAGGTAATTTTTCACTGAGCGCCTGAATTATTTGCGGACCGTTGTCGTAGAAAAAACACATCTGCCCATTAGGCCGGATGTCGATATGCCATCCCTGTTTGTCATTGGCATCACCACTACGAGTGCCGGCTAGAAATACCGCCTTACGCGTCTTTGCAACCAGAAACCAACCTTCAAAGGTGAATGAACGATCAGCACGCAAGGCGAACTTACCTGAAGGACTTGGTTCGGCCCAAACCCCAAGGCTCATGGCTGCGGTATTCGTAATATCATGGGGTGGAAGAGCAGAGGGAGCGATCCCATCAATCGTCTTTCCAGGCGCTAACATCGGAAGCGACGATTTGTTTTTTGAGTCGATCAATTTTTCACCTATGGAATCCGGCTCCATCCGCCACCATGCTAATGTCGGATCAGTTTGTGGTGGGATATCCACGATGGGTTTGGGATCCGGCTCAGGGGGTGGAATGATAGCTGTAGGATTCGGTTTGGGGTCGTGAACTATCGGAGCATCTGTTTCGGTTATTGGTGGAGCCGTAATAGCTTGAGGGGTATCAGGAATGGGGTCAGATAGATCGTGCATGCGTGTGGGCTCAGCCTTGGCCGTTGATTTATCGTCTGAATGAACCAGTGGATCGTCTGGCACCTGACTCCCAATGTAATGCATAACACCCCAAGTAATGAATCCGAGCACCATCACGCAAATGAGAGACAACCAGACAGCCTTGCGAGACGCACTGGATTGTTTTCCAACAGCAGAATTTCGAAATTTTCGAGTATCACTTGGGACATCAAGCGAGACCGTCTCTGCATCGTGGGAAATAGTGGATTCGCTGATCAAAGGTGCCTCCATTGCCAGTGACGGGGCGTCGCTGGGTGGCAGGGCTAACTGGGCTTCTGCAGTCTGGTGATCGTGGCACTGAAGAAAAAACGGTTTTATATTCAGTGTTGTTGAATCCAGCTCAGCGCGATAGGCTTCAATATCGAATGCAACCCTCCGGAAATCCACCTCCCGGGTATCGGAATCATAGATGACATAAACGCCACGGAGATCCTCTGCATTACGCGGCTCGCCGACGGATCCTACATTGATAATATAGCGACACGATGGATCCAGCTGCTGATTTTGATCAGGCATCTCGCTGACACTACGTTTACCCTTTAGTTGAAATATTTTCGGATGGTGCGTGTGCCCAACAAAGGTCACAAAATGCTTGGATCCAGCGAAATTTTCTAACGCTTTTTTCTGATCATCAATGTAATCAAATCGCCCGGGCTCCAAAATTTCAGCGTGAACAAACAGGATGTCTTGCGTGTCGATCGCAATCGGAACCGTCTTCAAAAATTCGTGCGATTCGGCTGTGAGCGCCTGCTTCGTCCACTCGGTTGAATGCTTGGCGTTATCGTTGAAAACCGAATAGTCTATCATCCCGGCAGCGGCCGCCTCATGGTTACCGATGATAAAGTTTTTTGTCACTGCTCTTATCCCAGACAGCACCTCCTCGGGCTTCGGGCCATAGCCAACTGCATCTCCCAAACAAACTAGCACATCAACCCGCTGCGCTCGAATATCTGACAAAGCTTCTTCCCAAGCTCTGAGGTTGGCGTGAACATCTGAAAAAATCGCGTAACGCATAATGGATTAGTGATATCGAAAAAGTATCTACATAGATTTTCTGAACAGGATTAAGCGGAATCGTGTCGGACGATCATTTACCACCAACATTACGAATCTAACGAATCAGACAAGGCAATTCTTGCAAACCATGATCTATATCTTTCAGGGCGATAGCGACGGCATCGCAAACAATGCCACGGTACAAATAAAAAACCTCACCACCGATATGATGGGAGTGAGGTTTGTATGATAATTGGTTGTTATACTGGATTCCTTTTATTTCCACAGTTTCTCCCCGTATTGCCATTCCTCGGGGGTTGGCTCCTTGATGAGCTCGTTGAGTTCCGGTTGTCCCTTGACGAGCATCTTTTCGTTATCCCATTCGATCGTCTTGCCGGTGCGCTGTGCAAGTGCGCCGAGAAGCACCATTTCCGTGAGTGGTGCGGCATAATCAAATTGTGATCCAGGTGTTGGGCCTTCGCCTTTGATGGCACGAACCCATTCTTCGATAGGGCCACCTTTCACGGATGGAATTCGATCCATCTTCGCTAATTTAGGTCTCAACTCCATGAAAGTATCATTGGGAGTGATTCGTGGACTGCGTGGGCGCATACCCGGGTGGTAAAGGGTATTTTCTGAGCCCTCCATGTACATACCACCTTCAGCGTCTAGTTTCTTCCCTTCGTCCCAGCGTTTAGGCAGTGGCACGTCGTAGCCTTTTTCGTACCACTTCAGTTTGACCGGTGGCTTATTTCCACGGGCGGGGAAATGATAGGTGGTCACTGAACTCATCGGAATGAAGTCCGGGTGGGGTGGCTCCTTACGCTCAACTTCCACCTTGGTAGGCGAGCCGAGTCCGAGCGCCCAGAATGGTGCGTCGAATGTGTGGCAACCGATGTCACCTAGGGCACCACAACCGTAGTCCCACCATCCGCGCCAACGAGTAGGAACATAGTCGGCGCTGTAGTCGCGGTGTTTGGCTGGCCCCTGCCAGAGTTTCCAATCAAGTGTGCCAGGAGCAGGTCCAGATTTCGGTGGGAATTGTGACGGCGGCACAAACCATGGCCCGAGGGGTCGGTTCGTCCAAGTCACCACTTCCTTCACCTCACCGACGATACCACCGTCAACCCACTCCTTGATTCGGCGCATGCCGTCAAAGGTGTGACCTTGGTTACCCATTTGAGTGACTACTTTATAGTGCTTGGCGGCTTTGCGCAGGGTACGGCACTGCCAGATATTATGCGCGAGCGGTTTCTGCACAAATACGTGTTTGCCGCGCTCAATCGCGGCCATGGCGGCAGCGAAATGGGTGTGATCGGGTGTTGAGATCGCCACGGCGTCAATATCGTCACCCATCTTGTCGAGCATCACGCGGAAATCCTTGAAGCGTGGTGCCTTCGGAAATTTTTTGTAGGCCCACCCACAACGGGCGTCATCGACATCACAGAGAGCCACTTGGTTTTCGTTGGCAGCTGACCTTGTCGCGTATCCTCCCATGCCCCCAACCCCAACCACGGCGATGTTGAGTTTGCTGTTGGCTGATTTACCAGGCTTGCCGATCGCGAAGCGAGGAAGTGTTGTCGATGCGGCGGCTATTGTGGCTGTTTTAAGAAATTTACGGCGTGAGTGGTCGTTCATGATAGATGTTGGTGGTTCGGTTATGGATGCTTTCAGACGGCGGTAGAAACTAATATAAAGTAGCAGAGGTGATCAAACCTAAAGTTGGAAATGGATAAGAGGAAGGAAGAGAGCGATAGTTCATCGGAAAAAATTTCGATATTCCTTTGGAGTGATGCCGGTTTCCCGTTTGAACATACGACTGAACTGGCTCTGATCATAAAAACCACATCTCTGTGCGACGTCACCTAGGGAATCGGCATGCTGAGCAAGAATTGCACGGGCTGCATTCACTCGGGCGAGGATAATAAACCGGGTGGGTGACATCTCGAATTGTGCTTTGAATTTGCGTTCAAACTGACTCACAGAAAGGCTCACCATTTTTGCGAGATCAGGAACTTTTAGTTTCTCCTGATAGTGTTCCAGAACCCAGTCCACGGCGAGCTTGAGGGTGGAATATTCGGCGTGAAGGAATGGCGAGTTTGCAAGTGGCCTCATCAGCCCGGCAATTCCAATGACTTCACCCGAACGGTCGAACAGCGGGTGTTTGGTGGAAAGGAACCAGCGCTGAGTGCCGACACTATCATAGACGAGCCAACGCTGTTCTGGCAGAGGTTCACCGGACTCCATCACACGTTGATCTTCCTCCACATAGGCAGCAGCCATTGAGGGAGGATGAAAATCGAAGTCCGTTTTACCGATGATTTCGCTTTCGGAAGTCAGCCCGTGGCGATCCAGAGACGAGCGGTTCACTGCCATGAAACGCCCATCCCTATCCTTGGCGAAAAAATGCACTTCCGGAGTCCAATCCAATAAGCGTATGATATCGGTTACACTCCTTAGATCGTGGAAAAATCGACCTTGAAGTGCCTCATGTTTCATATTTCTCTCTTTATTGATGCCGAAATAATACAAAAGAATGCGAAGCGAGTCCAATACTTTTCCCGCAAACCATGTCACGCTCCCATCTTCATGATTCGATTTCTCTATCTGCTACCGATCTCGATTGTCTCGATCCTTGGTATTTCCAAGGGAGAAGAGAGAGTCGTTAGCTACAATCGCGAAGTGCGCCCGATTCTCTCGGAGAATTGTTTCACCTGCCACGGCTTCGACAAGGACAAACGGGAAGCCGATCTGCGACTTGATACCGAGAAGGGGGCGAAGGAGTCTGCGATTGTTGCGGGCAATGCCAAAGCCTCTGAGTTATTCAAGCGAATCGTCTCAAGAGACCCGGATGAGGTGATGCCCCCTGCAGATTCCATTTATAAACTAACACCAAGCCAGGTGGAGACACTACAGCTTTGGATTGATCAGGGAGCGAAGTATGAAGAACACTGGGCATACAAAAACCTGAAACTTCCCGCAGTTCCGGATTTTGGTGAGACAGGCGCGATCGATTCTTTTCTGCAACGCACATGGAAAGAGCACGGGGTCTCACCTGTGGTCAAGGCCGATCCACGCGTCCTAATTAGGCGTTTGAGTTTTGATCTGCGGGGACTACCGCCAACACCGGAAGAGGTTACTGCATTTGAAAACGATCACTCACCCACCGAGTATGCTAGGCTGGTCAAGCGATGGACTGAATCAGTGGAACATGCCGAGCACCAAGGCCTACTGTGGCTAGACCTCGTACGCTGGGCTGATTCATCGGGTATGGTCAGCGACGAACCAATCGCCACCGGGCACTACCGAAAATACGTCATCAAGGCGTTCCGTGACAATATTCCATTTGACCGTTTCACCCGCGAGCAGCTCGCCGGTGATCTCCTGCCGAAACCAACATGGGACGCATTGGTGGCATCAGGGTATAATAGACTGGTTAAAACAAACAGCGAGGCCGGCGTGATTGAAAAGGAGGCGCTGCATGCTCTGAAGGGCGAACATGTTAGAGCCCTAGGCACGGTCTGGCTCGGCGCGACAACCGGCTGCGCAGAATGCCATGACCACAAGTATGACCCCATTTCAGCCAGGGACTACTACGCGCTTGGAGCATTTTTCGATGACCTGATAGAAGTGGGTGTCTATCAACCGGGAGACCGACGGGCACCCATTCATTACCTTCATAACGAACCCGTAAACATGGAAAAAGACAGGGAACTGAGTGCCATGGTCGAATCCTTGCGACAAGAGCTTTATGGCATCGATGCAGATACCAAGGAAATCGTAGACTGGGAAAAGGAATTCATCAATCAGAGCAATGCGACAAAAAAGAAAAAGGGCACAGTCGATTGGCCATGGGTGCCCGCGGCATTGCCAGCAGCCAAGGTGATCAAGGGTGACTTCACAATCACGCCCGATGGACGAGTCACAACCGCTGGCACCGGCGAGCTCCATCGTCATTCAGCGGGTGAGTTTTTGAGCCCAGATCCGGCAGCTGGAAAGGCCAAGGGCTATTACGTGGAGGCAACACTGGATCCAGCGGACACGCCGGAGCTGATCGCCGTTCAGCTCATCAACGGAGCCTACGGCCGTGTCGGATGGCACCAAGAATATCACTCCACCTTCTACTGGGGGCCGAAAGATCACGCGCTGCTGAAGAAAGTTTACCCATGGCTTGATCCTAAAAATCTGGTACACCTCGGAGATCTGCCAGAGGCAGGGAAACGTGTTAGACTCGATATCCCCGCCAATAAAATCCCAAAGATGCCATACGCAACCGCTGGCATGGCATGGCTGCATGTCGGCGGCAAAGTGACTTGGGGAAACAGCGGGTATCAAACCGACCCGCACCATACTTTTCTGAACGGCAGCCATACCTCGCTGATCCGATACTGGTGGGATCTGCCACTCAACCGTGACGACCGAAATAAGTTTCCCACCTTGGTCGGTTCTTCCATAAGCATGGCAAAAAAAGACCGCCGACCCATCCACGAGAAAGTGATCCGAGTCGCATTCGCAGAGAGCAAGCGCCCGGACTCAGTCGTAAAACTGAATGACCTACTCCGTCGGTTGGCGCTGCTTCGGCGTCATAGCGAGACAGCTTTGGTCAGCAAGACAGGCCCGAGAAAAACGACTCGTTTGCTTAAGCGCGGGAACTTCATGGACGACTCCGGACCACGACTCGACCCCGCCATCCCCGCCTACTTCGCCAAGGGGAAAACGAAGGATCAATTACTGACCCGGCTGGACTTGGCTAACTGGCTGACAGCGCCTGAAAATCCGATGACAGCCCGGGTATTTGTAAACCGTCTATGGCATCAGTTCTATGGTCGGGGCATCAGTGCGACCTTGGTGGATTCTGGCAACCAAGGTGATTGGCCATCACACCCTGACTTGCTCGACTGGTTGGCGATGGAGTTCATTGAGAGCGGGTGGGACATACGGCATATGATCCGTCTAATGGTTTCCACCAAGGCCTACCAGCTGTCATCGATTCCAAATACTGAAGTGGCGGTTCTCGATCCTGGGAACCGACTGATCACTCACCAGTCACGGCATCGCCTCGGCGCGGAGGAGATCCGCGACACGGCACTGTCGGCTGCCGGAGTTTTGAAGAAAACGGAAAAGATTCCCGCAAGGTCATTTTACCCCTATCAGCCGGACGCATACTGGAAAAAATCAAATAAAATAATGCTAGGTAGCCGTTATCAAATTTGGGATACGGATAAGGGAAACAACCAATATCAGCGCAGCTTGTACACCTACTGGAAACGGCAGAATCCACACCCATCCATGCTCGCATTTGATGCCCCGACCAGGCAGGAATGCACAGCTGAACGCGCAATCACAAACTCTCCGGGACAGGCATTGGCGATGCTTAATGACCCCACTTACATCGAGGCTTCCCGCCTACTCGCACGGCGCACGATGCTCTCAGCACAAGACAGCACAGTCCGGTTGAAGAACCTATTTAAATTCGCTCTCCAGCGCCCTCCTTCAGAAAAGGAAATAGTAATCCTTGAGATCCATCTCAAGAAATGGATGAAGTATTACCAAAAACATCCTGATGAGGCAACGAATCTTCTGAAGATAGGTCAGCCTCAAACAGAAGCCGCGCTGCCTGTGAGCGAGCATGCCGCATGGAGCAATATGGCTAGGATGATTCTGAACCTTCACGAATTCATCACCAGATCGTAACCTGCACCACTTATCTTTTCCATCATGAAACGTCGCCATTTTCTCAACCGCATGTCCAACGGACTTGCCGGGACCGCTCTGAGCCAACTCATGGCGCAGGACACTCCATATGCGCAATTACCACACTACCGAAGCAAAGCGAAACGCATCATCTTTCTCTACATGGCGGGTGGTCCAAGTCAGTTTGACACCTTCGATTACAAACCCGAGCTGCGCAAACGCAATGGGCAGGCAATGCCTGAAGATCTAACAAAGGGAGTGAAACTGGCGTTTCTGCAGAATTCCGAACTGAAGTGTTTTGGCAGCAAGTCGGAGTTCACGCGCTGTGGAAAATCGGGTCAAAACATCTCTAATTTGCTTCCAAACATTCAGAAAATTGCTGACGACATCTGCATCGTCCGCACCCAGCAGACGGATCAGGTCAATCACGATCCGGCTCATATGTTTATGAACACTGGCACAGCAATCACTGGCAGACCAAGTATGGGCTCTTGGGTTTCCTACGGTCTCGGAAACATTGCCAGTAACCTTCCTGATTTCGTGGTAATGCGATCAGGCCCCGAAGGTCAACCAGTACCGCAAGTGGCTTGGAACAGCGGATTCCTGCCAGGCAAGCATTCCGGCGTGGAATTCTATTCCTCTGGCAGCCCACTGAACTATCTCAACTCACCAGCCGGCATCAAACCATCGATTCAACGCGACACCCTGGATGGCCTGTCGGCACTGAACTCACTCTATGGAGAACATGCCCGCGATCCGGAAGTCCGAACGCGTATCGCGCAGTATGAGCTCGCCTTCAAAATGCAGTCGAGTGTCCCCGATGTTGCTGATTTTTCCACTGAAAGCACCGCTACCCGAGAGCTTTATGGCGCCGAAAATAAACCTAACGGAAGTTTTGCTTCAAACTGTCTAATGGCACGCCGAATGGCAGAGAGAGGCGTGCGGTTTGTACAGCTTTACCACACTGGGTGGGATCACCACGGCAACATTGCCAAAAAAATCAAAGATCGCACGAAGGATGTCGATCAGGGCACAGCGGCACTCATCACAGACCTCAAGCAGCGCGGAATGCTTGAGGACACGCTGGTGATCTGGGGCGGCGAATTCGGACGTACTCCCATGAGCCAAGGCACTGGGCGCGACCACCACACCAAGAGCGGCTCCATGTTTCTGGCTGGCGGCGGCATTAAGGGAGGCACCACCTATGGGGAAACCGATCCGTTTGGATTCACCGCCGTCAACGACCCTTTTCATGTGCACGATTTTCATGCCACGATGTTGCATCTTCTGGGAATCAATCACCTCAAACTCACTTACAAATACGCCGGTAGGAATTTTCGTCTCACCGATGTCCACGGCCACGTCGTAAAGAAGATCCTCGCTTGAAACAATCACAGATGAAACGTCGCCAATTTCTTGTCGGTACTGCACTGAGCGCCGCACCCACGATTCTTACCGCCGCAAAAACAGCAGAGCCTACGGTTATCGTCGGCCATGGAGATCACCAATATCGTGTGGAAAAAAACTGGTCGAAGGGGAATCACGCTGCAGTTCCGTTAAATAACTGCCATGAAATGGTTCAGGCATCGGATGGCAGGTTATTTCTCCTAACAGATTATGCCAAAAATAACATCCTGATCTACAAGACGGATGGAACATTACTTGATCACTGGACGTTGAACTCAAGAAGTGCCCATGGACTCACCTTGGGACGCGAAGGCAATAAAGAATTTCTCTATATCACGTTGACCAGTGGTAAGGTTGTAAAAACGACCCTCGAGGGAAAAGTGGTTCTCGAGCTTGCTTCACCACTGGTAAATAAAGCCTATTCCACAAAGTCCCCTTACGCTCCAACTGAGACCGCTATCGCGCCGAACGGAGACATCTACGTCATCGATGGTTACGGTTCCCAGTATATCCTTCGTTATTCGAAGACGGGTGAGTTTATAAGTAAATTTGGCGGAAAAAGCAGTCTTCCGGAAAAGGCAGGAAAATTCTTGCAGGCACACGGGATCGCACTCGACACCCGAGAGAATGAACCGCTTCTCGTCTGTACTGCGCGCATCCGTAACGAGCTCTCATGGTTCACTCTCGATGGCAAGCACAGACGCACAGAGTATTATCCAGGTGCCTATCTCAGTCGTGCTGTCATCAAGGGAGAGAATCTTTACTCGGCGGTATGCTTTGGGTTCCGCAAAAACGATTACCGGATGTGGACGGGGTGCGGGTTCATCACCATTCTCGACAAGGACAACAAGGTGATTTCCTGCCCCGGCGGAGAGAAGCCTCAATACAAGAACGGGATTCTCATGCCACTCATGAAAAAAGGAGACCTTGTCAACAATGGGCACGATGTCTGTGTCGACAGCGAAGAGAACCTATACCTCTGTCAATGGAACTCCGGCAAGGTGCCACCTTATAAGCTTCATCGTCTCTCACTTTGATACCTACACTACATTGTTAAGTACCGACCGGATCTGGTTCTGTATTATATAACAGCCATGATCAACATCCGGCATTATCACGGGCGTTTCACTTGGACTCCCCGCAGGGTGATATCATCGAAGTAGCCTTTGTCGTCGAATGAGCCGATGCCGATTTGCCCCCAGGTGAATGTCTTATCGACCACCGACTTGGCGGGTTTTTCCATGTCGCCGAAGTATACATCGATGCGTCCTGATTCGACATCACGGACAATCTTGATCTGGTGCCATGCTCCGTCTTTCCATGGGATGCCGGCTTTGCTTTTGGTAAGGGCGGCGCGTGGTGCATCGTTGACGACAAAGATCTGGCTTGAGTGCGGGTCGGGTTTTTCACCGAGGTGGACGTAGTAAAACTTGGCCGGCCCCTGGTAGTTGAAGAAAAAGCAGAGGTCGCGGTGACCACGTGTGGTTTGGGTCGTCTGGACACGGGCGGTGAGCTCGAACGATCCGACAAGCACGTCCTTGCGCAGAGAAATACTGTGCGGACTGCGATGGGGCGGCTTGTAGTTCGATTTTCCGAGCAGCTCGTAAACCTGGCTGTCGCCCACCTTGGTGATTGTCCATTTCTTGTCATCCGTCGGCTGCCAGTTTTCCAGACCTTTGGAGAAGTCGTCTTTGAAGACAAGCGGCAGTGGGTCGGCGTGGAGCGGGAGTAGTAGGGCCAGGATAGCAACGGCGTATTTCATGGTGTGTGATGCTAATGGAGTGGATTAAAAACTCAAGGGATCGTTTGCAATCATAAATCAAATTGGCGGATTAGCCCTCATTCACTTCTTCACCTCCACATGCTTCTCGATGAATTTCACAATCGGGGTGGGATCTTTCAGGGAATGCGGATGATGGCCAGTGTCTTTCTTATGGATCACTTCGAATATGCCACCGAGCTCCTTGTATCGCTTTTCCGCGATGGCGGTATTTTCCGACACGGGAACCACCTTGTCTTTATCTCCGACTACGTGGATGATCGGAATGCCTGCCTCGGCGAGTGGCTTCAGGTTATCCACCGGGTAACCTTTGTAAGCTTCGGCTTCCGCGGCATCTTTGAATTTGTAAGCTTTCAGCGTCGCCTTGTTTCCCGCGCCAGGCCAGCTGCGCATGTCCATCACCGGGGCATCGCCGTAGACGGCGGCAACCTTATCCGGATTCGCCCTTGCCCAGTTATAGATGATCAGGCCACCGCGACTCATCCCTTCGAGCACCACCTTTTTCGCGAATCCATGCTCCTCGACGAGCCATTGGTAATATTTGTTCCAGCGATCTACCGCGGTCGGGTTCCCATAGAGGCCACCAACGTTGCAATAAACGACATGGTATCCCTTCCCTAACATCGCGAGATCGAATTGTGGTTCGTGCCGCCAGAATCGTGCGCGCCAGATCCATGGTTTGCCGGCAGCTACCTTATGAGGGACCACCACGATATTCCCTTGATGCCGGAACATTTCATATCCCCCTTCAAACAGAGCTTTCTCGCCAGGAAATGGTGTAGGCTTGGCCGCATAGATGCTCTGAAACAGGCACAGCACGAACAAGCACAGGATGCTTGTTCGTTGCTGGATATTCATGCCTCTAATTCTGTTAGGGTTACTTGCATTGCAGCGTCCACTTCACCTCGGTGTTTTTATCCGCGGATAAAATCAGCCGGCTGAGTCCCTCGACCCTGTGCGCGGAGAGTTTTGCCTCGGCACCCCTGGCATTCAGTTTCACCGCCTTCGCCCCGTTGTTGGCGACGACAATTTGGAACGGCTCACCGCCAATGACGCTGGCGGTCCCGCTCAGGGTGCGTGATTTGGCATCCCAGCTGACATCCTTGAGCTCCATCCAGCCTTGTAGGACGTGCCTGTTCGTGCTGATGACCTGCGGGTGATTCACGGCCTTACGGACGGAGATCATCGCGCAGTGGTCGGGCTCGAGCTCACGACTGATGCGTGAGGTGCCGGGAAGTTTACCAAGATAGGTGTCGGACCAGAATTCATAGGCGTGGTAGTGCGCCTTGGGATCCAAGCCAATCGCGTTATTCACACGCTCACCGCTGATGGCGGTCGAGACCTCGGCTTTTTCCCCCGAGGTGTTGTAGAAGGTAACCTGATGCCAGTCGGGTGTTAGATTCAAATCATAGACCTGTGGATCAGTGACACCGGTGAAGGCATCGAGAGGGCGCGCCGTTTTCGCCTCCTTGTAGTGCGGGTAGATGCGGGAGAAATCGTGGGTGATTTCCGGTGTGAACAGGGAGAAGGAAGTTGCCAGGTCAACCCTGCCGCTTGAAAGGTAAGTCATGGTGAGCAGGGATTGGCGAATCCCCTCGGTACACCCGTGCACCGCCTTGGTGTCGGCGTAGTAATTGAACACGGTGCGATTTTTATACCAGCGGAGTCCGCTGATGGAAATCATCGCGGGAACGTATTTGTTAGAATCTGCCCAGGTGCGCTGGGTATCGACGATACCGGCAGTGACATCAAGGCATGGTCGGGACGACTCTCCGAGGTTACGCTCGTCGATCAGGCCGTCCTTGCCGAATGCCTCACGCAGCAGGGCGAAAGCGCGGCGGTAGGCACTGTTCGTGGTAGCGTAGCGATCATCGAAGCCACCTTCGGGTCGCCATGCGGTGGCAGGGTAATCGACTTTCACACCCTGGACACCATCGTTGTGTAGTTTACTCCACACCTTGACGAAGTGCTTGGAAAATCCCTTATCGGTGTAGTCAAAAGTAACATATGGCTGGTGATGGCGGTGCTTGTGGCGGTTCTTCCGCCTACCGGGGATCTGGGGCGCCACGCGATCCACTTCCGAGCCGTCGCTGAAGAGCATCCACTCAGGGTATTTTCTGGCAAAATCATCTGATGGCATACCGAGCTGCATGTAGATGTATGGAATACCATTGTTGGCATTCATTGCCTTACTCCACTTGGCGATGGTTTCGTATGGCTTAACCAGGTGTTTATACTGCTGCATGTGGGCATCGTCCCACCATCCTTGCTCGGTATCGTTGTGATACTTGTCCGGCTCAAGGCGCAGAGAAACTTTCGTGTATTTGGTCAGCCCGCACTTGTTTGCGTGCTCGAGTTCTTTGATGAGTTTGGCGGAGCTGTTGACGCCCGGAAGCTTGCTGATGTTACCGACACTCCAGCCACAGAGCACTGGAAAATCATAGATGTTGGGCGAGGCATTGTTGGCTGCCCGCATTGCCAGGCCGTATCGCTCTAACGCGTCGAATGGCTCACGGGTGTGCACATCGATGTAAAACGTGTCTTTCGGCATGTAGGTTTCATCCTCGTCGACGAGTCGGCCGATCGGATCTTGGGCATAAAAAGTAGGCGATCCATTCTGGAGCATGGCAAACTTTCCGAATGCCTCGTTGCCAAGACCACCCCAGACGGCGGTGCGGCGTTTGCCATCGACCACACCGGTGAGTGCTAGGCTGTTGGCGCTTCGTCGATCCAGTCCGGGAGTCACGACTGTTTTGATGGCACCTGCGGAGCCGTTGAGCGTCATCGCCTTATCGATCTTTTTACCACCGAAGAGTTTACCCCCCGATAGCGGTGTGCTTTCGCGTAAATGATGGCTGAGAAAATTGGGTAGCTTAAGACCGAAACCACAAACCAAAGCCGGGTGGTTTTCGTATAGTGCGTAGGTGTAGAGTCGTTTGGCTGAGGTGCGACCATACTGGCCGTGAACGCCGTGCTCGTCGAACTCGCTCACCTCAAGAGTAACCCGTTTACCATTGCCCAGCGCACCTTGGATATCCTCGGCAGAGACCTTGACCACGTTGCCCTTGATTCCTCGCGGTAACCAGAATCGCGACTTCGAAAGTAACGCCTCCTTGGTTTTGGCATCTTGGATTGAGAACGTGCCGTCTTTTTCAAAAGAAACGGAAACGATACCATTGCTGAGTTGGTTTTCGCTGTAACTGAGCGGAGCAGCTTGGGCGGCAGCGGCCAAGGCGAGGCCTAGTAATGTGGAGACTAATTGATGTTTCATGTGGATGGGAAAACTTTCGGGATTTGTCTGAGCTTGTAAACAATAAACCTAACGTTGCGCCACTATACGGATCGATGTTAATGATCGTTCCACCAATGATGACATCTCAGCATTTTTTTATCCTCCTCGCCTGTTTCGCATTCGTTACTGCGCCGGTTGTCGCGGCAAAACCGAATATCGTCGTTGTCCTCACCGATGACCAAGGCTGGGGCGACCTCAGTCTGCACGGAAACAAGAACCTCTCAACGCCGAACCTGGATCGCCTTGCCAAGGAAGGCGCGCAGTTTGACCGGTTCTACGTTTGCCCGGTATGCTCCCCCACCCGTGCGGAATTCCTGACTGGACGCTATCACCAACGCGGTGGTGTGTATTCGACATCAGCCGGTGGTGAGCGACTGAACCTCGACGAGCACACCATCGCCGACACGTTTAAGGCCGCCGGATACGCGACCGGGGCCTTTGGCAAATGGCACAACGGCATGCAGTATCCGTATCACCCGAACGGACGGGGGTTCGAGGAATTCTACGGGTTCTGCTCAGGTCACTGGGCGCACTACTTCAGCCCGATGCTTGAACACAACGGCAGCATTGTGAAGGGCAAGGGATTTGTCATCGATGACTTCACCGACAAAGCGATGGCGTTTATTGAGTCGAACGCGAAAGCCAACAAACCATTCCTTGCCTATCTGCCCTACAACACACCACATTCCCCGATGCAGGTGCCGGATGAGTATTGGAAGCGACATTCCGAAAATAAATTAGCTCAGCGTGCCACGAAACCAAAAAGTGAATTGGTTAGCCACACCCGTGCCGCTCTCGCAATGTGTGAAAACTTCGACTGGAACGTCGGACGACT
>Ga0222716_10000951_pt1 | contig 24433 bp, 17 predicted proteins | sample C33_13DmetaG_FD_165044 | JGI IMG/M metagenome (GOLD analysis project Ga0222716, IMG submission 165044) | Estuarine water microbial communities from San Francisco Bay, California, United States - C33_13D | ecosystem: Environmental > Aquatic > Marine > Unclassified | place: USA: California... | reverse complement strand
CCCTAAACCCTAAACCCTAAACCCTAAACCCTAAACCCTAAACCCTAAACCCTAAACCCTAAACCCTAAACCCTAAACCCTAAACCCTAAACCCTAATCACTCGAACCATAGTTTATGCCCCATCCGCGCCCTAATCGAATAGACCCAATACACTCAAGAATACGAACACAAACGCCCCATCCCCTACTTTTCTCACCTCCGAACAGCCGAGACGACGAGGGACACCAATATCTCCGACGGCGCGTCGTTGCCGACCGAACGCTTTCGCAGAAAGCTGGATCATTACTATTCCTACGCGCGTGCAAAATCCCAGCGCCGGCGACGCCCGGCGCAGTGGTTTTGACGACCCCTTTACTCGCGCAACGGGACAGGCGACGTCCCCTAAGGTCGAAACTAGGGTTCGTGCGCCAAACCCTAGGAATGCGAGGGAACCCCTAGGTTGGGAGACGAGTGCGGTGACGACGACGGCGCGGAGACGCGGGGGGACGACGACGACGGCGACGCGGGGATAGCGCATGATTGCGCGACGAACGTTCTCGCGTTTGTTCTATCATTTCATTTATATTCACGATTCTTTCGAATTCTAAAGGCGCGAGTAATCTAAGCTTTCGTCGTCTGAAGATTCTTCGAACTCGCGTTCGTCCGCGCGTGAGCCGCTTCGGTAAGCGCGCGGCGCTTCGTCGGATTCCTCATCACTCGAACCATGCCGCGACGATCCAGCCGACGTTGCCATCTTCATACGCGCTGTCGCGCTCAGAACTCGCGACCGCTGACTATGCACTCGCGCGACACTACGACCTCGAGATGGTGTTGTCATCGATCCCGCCTCGCGAATCATCTTGACCGTGCCCTCGTCGTCGTCGCTTCTGTTCACATCTTCCACGTCGCTCGTGGATGGCGCGCTTGCGCGTCCTCGACTGACGCTTCGAGATCGACTGCGCAAACGCACGAGCCGATCAACGGCGTTCGCCGCCGCCAAAAGTGACGTCGCGTCGTGGGTTGGCAACGCCTCTCTCAGCGCAGATTTGACGTCTTCAAAGTCGAGATCGTCTTCGAATGCGAACGGAGACTGCGTTTCATCGCGTATGTCTTCAAGTTCAGATCGCACACCATCGATGACTTCATCGGTCGGATCATCGAAGGGATCAAACTCGCCATGCGGCGATGCAGACGCTGGCGAAGTGCTCGCGTCGCTCGCTCGCTGAATGCTGTTGTTCTTGCTCAAATGTGGTGTGTCCGGCGTAACGGCACCGCTGACGGAATTCGAACGCCCACGGCGCTTCTCGAAATATATATCACGACGTTCAATCGGCGTAAGCTTGGTCGCCTCGCGTACGCTACGAGAGATTTGACGCGCCACGCGCTTCAACGTCATCGTGGCGTAAAGAAAGTTGCTCTCGCCGCTTCCACCTACGCCTTCTTCTGAGGCACAAAAGCTAAATCGCTCGAGGATGATGGCGATGAACAAGTTCCCAAGGAAAAAGACGCCCGTGATGACGTACGTGACGAAATAAAAAACGCTCACGTAGCGCGGAGAGCACGTCACATCCGCCGGCAGCGGTGTGTTCTCGTAACAGCGATCGTCGACGTAAATATCGGTGAAGTACCCTTGCCAATTTCCAGTATAACTCACAAAAAGACTCACCATCGCTTTTGGGAACGTCACAAAGTTTGAGTACTCCGAAAGTGCGGCGCCGACGTAATCGGGAGACATGTCGCCGAAAAAGGCGACACCGAGGCAGGCATAAATGTACATGAAGAGCAGCGATAAAATCGCGACGTTGACGACTCCCGGAATCGCCGCCAAAAATGTCGCGAAAAGTGTTCGCAGCCCCTTACTCACCTGCACAATTTTAAATAACCTCAAAAATCTTAGCATACGGAAAGCACCGCCGACGCCACTCTCATAAACAGCCGGGATGAGTAGACCGATGATGCCAGATACCGCCACGATGAAATCGATCTTGTTCCAACCGCTCCGCCAGTAATTTGTCCACTTCATGGCCACGATCAAAAGATAAGCCTCGAGCATGTACCAGATCGCTAACGTGTTCCCCATCCAAACTTGATAGTCGTCCTCCGATTTAGACGGGTTCGCGCGTATTGCCATCATCGTAACCATATTTAGCACGATCATGAAGACAGAAAACGCGTCGAAGGCATACTTGGACACTACGCGATGCACGACGGCTTTCCAGGGCGTTTCCGGTGGTGTTCTACGCCAAGAGTTGTCAGCGTGCGCCATGGCGAGCAACATTGCTTGCTGCCACACGCGTTGCTCATCGGTGATGAACAGCTTGCCGTCGTTCTGCTCGTTTGCGATACGATTGAAGTTGTCGATGAGCGCCGACACAAAGAGATTTGCCCAGAGCAAGAATCCAAAGAGAATCGATACGAAAAAGTAAACGCACGCCCACTTCGCGTGATCTCGGATTGGTTCTTGATCTTTACCGACGACATCCATTGCCTCATACATGAGGTCCTGCCAGTTATCGCCAGTCGCGATGATGAATACGCTGAGGAAAGCCTCCGGAAAGGAATCAAAGTTAAACTTTGCCTTTCGCCAAACTCCTCCCGCTGCTAAGCACTGCGTTTTATTTGAAACGGCCACCGCGGTGAGCGTGCAACGATGCATCTTGCCCAGAAACAACTCCATGCCCAGCACTGACAACATCGTGAGCATCGCGAGGCCGACCACGCACACGGATGAAATCGCCGGCAGTGAAGACATGATGGCTTCGACTACGACTCGCAGCCCCTTGATTCGTTTGACCGATCGTAAAGGACGTAAAACCCTCACGACGCGTAACGATCGTATCGGCAGAGCGTCGCCAAGCAAGACAATCAACCAAGAAGTGACGACCACAAACGCATCCATTATGTTGAACTTTGATCTTAAATACGACCCGTGAAACTTCCATGCCCCAAGCCCAAACAGCTTCAAACACATTTCGATGGTGAAACATGTGTTGAAACAAATATCGAGAATCAAGTACAACTTTTCCGTATTCGAGTCAGCCGCTGGAAACGAGTTCGTTTCCGTGGCGAGCAATATTGAACTTGCGCCAATCAAGAGCAATATGACGATGTCGAACCAAGGATGCCTCACCAAGCGAATCACCTTGAGTCTCAGTTGGTCTCTTTCGTCGAATTCATCAATGCCGTAAAAGGACATCGCTATACGAAAGTTATCGTTGCTGACGTAACGCACCAATGAATCAGCCTCGGCTGCGGGATCTTTGTCGATAAAGAGGGCGTGATGTGGAATAAAGTCGCCGTTGATGTCGGTCAAGTTAAGCTCTGCGTGTAAATCCTCTTCCTTTGTCATGATGCAGCGGATGCTGAGTGGAACTAAGCGACTCGCAGCGACGTCGTTACGACCCGAAAGTTTGGCGCTGATGCTGTCAACGATTGCTCGACGCTTCAACTCGTTCGCCTTGTGCGACTTGGCTAGTCGCTCGCGAGCCTTTATCACGGCTCGCCGACGCATCGTCTTCGCGACTTTGAGCGATTTCTCAGAGTGACGCTCATAACCAAGCGTCACGAGCCAATGTCGCACGACCGCAACTTCGTGCACGCGCCGCAATCGAGCGACCCGTTCTTTGCGCAAACGCTTCGCCTCGAACGGATTGCCAAACACACCTTGCGCTACTTCATCATCTTCAACTTCGTCGTCGTCGCCGTCGTCGTCGTCGCTGTCTTTCTTCTCCTCGTCTTCATCGAGACCTAAAACTGCGTCGATTGCGCTCATCGCACTCGATCGCTCTTGTTTGCGCTTTATCCACGCCTCGTCTGCTTTGAGACGAACCCATTCAGGAAAATCGTCTTCGTCAAACCCCATGGATTTAGCCATTTCCCGCGCAAAGCGGTCTTGCATCGGAAGTTTCTTGGCGATGATCGATGACATTTTAGCTTCGTCGGTGATGCTATCGATAAGAATGCCGAGTACGAGCGCCAAAATCGATGTCGTGATCAAGCACCAAACGACCATGTAAAGTCCCGCCGCATCACCGTCAGCCTTCATGGTAGCCCAAGCGACTTCAAACGTGTTCTCACCCGTGCTCACCACGAAGAGGGTGACGACGGACGAAAAAAAGTCTCTAAAATTCAACCTCTCATCGTCCAAATCACCTTTCGCGGAAAAGAGCTGCGTACCCAGAATCGCAAACATTATCATGAAGATGACCCATACCAACAAAAACACCCAAATACGCTGCGCTCCCAGTACGACCGCACGTAATATTTTCTGAAAGCTCGTGCTCTTACGAAAGACGCGCGCGATGCGCAAAATTCTCAACACGCGCAGCATGCGAAGGAAGGAGAGATTCACGCCAGCGCCAGAGCTAAGTGCAGCTAGTGTCATGTCAACCACACCAGAGAGAACGACCAAGCCATCCAGTCGATTCCACGTCGTCTTCCAGTACGCTACGGGTCCAGCGGCAAAATTTTTCAGCGCAAACTCGGAGCAAAACACCGCGAAAAAAAAGTACTCGGCGTTTACTCTAAATACCTCCAGCGACGGATTCGGATCTGCAGTCACTGACATCATCGCAAATGTGTTCAACATAATGACGATGTTCACGAAAGACTCGAATCGAACGTCAGCGACGAGAGCGAGTGCCTTCAGTCGCCACTTCTGCATGCCCTCAGAATCATCAATTTCATCCTGGTCTGGCACCTTGAACGACGAGATTGCCGACAAAAGCGACTTCGAGTACACCGAAAAACGCGATGATTCGAACATTCCTGCAAGACTCGTCGTGCCGTCACCGAGTGTCTCGCGATCCAGCGCGGCGCTTTCATCTTCGATGTCACTCAGCGTTGCGCAAATGACCGACGTGAACAGTTGAAGCACGAAGAAACCTCCGATGAGAACGACGACAAAGTAAAATATCAACGCAGGCGCCGTACCGACGGCCCGGGCGGTGGGCCATGCGATCTCATTCCATCCATCGACCGTCATGATTTGTAAAACGACAAACGCACCCTTGGCGAAATCGTCAAAGTTGACGAAGCCGTCCACGGGCGACGTGCCGGAATCGCAGCAATACGTATCGTTCGAGACGAGCGTATTCGTTCTACGATGCAGGCATAGCAGCTCATCTGATGGATGATTGGGACTTTCCGCGCTCGCCGCGGCCGACGTAGGGTAGCCGGCGACGAGGGTGTTACAAATCGCCGTCGCGGTGGCGTTTGACGACCCGGCGCCGGAGTACTCTCGCGAATTCAAGCGACCGCCGAACGACATCATACCGATAACGGTGCAAACGATCACGAACCACGACATGAATACCACGACATCGAGCAAGAGCGGAATCGATTTCCGAATCGTCTCCAAAACCATTCTTCCCGATTTGAATTTGTTCAGCGCTCTGAGGGGCTGAATCGTGCGCAACAACCGCAGCGTCCCGACTCCGCTCGAACCTGAGCTACTCAAGTCTACAATCCCGACCACGACCACGACGAAATCGAACATATTGCTTCGCTGCGTCAAGTACGCCTTCGGTCCGACGACGAAGCCGCTCGCTATAACTTTCACCAGCGCTTCGAACGCAAAGACGACGACGAAAACCACTTGCAGCGCCCACGAACCAGCCGCGGTGAGCGGTATGGAGCCTCCTCTCGCGGCGTAGGCGCGCTCTGGAAGTTCCATCGCCAGCACGGCGGCGTTAAGCGCCACCACGGCGAAGACGAACACCTGAAACCTCGCGTCTTGCGCGATTGTCGCGCACATTTGTCGCACCCTGGACGCTTCGCTGAAGCACAACAAGCTCCGCTCGTCGTCGTACACGCGCGCGTACGCCTTCTTCACGCTCTGTTTCGCGTCTTCGTACGCTTTGCGCGCGATCCCGCGCGACGCCGCGCTCTTTTCCCTCGCGCCGTCGCCGTCGCCGTCTTCAACGCCATCGCCGTCGCCGCTCCCTCCCGCGGCGTGCGGGGAGAACGCGTGCGGCGACGACGGCGGCGACGGCGCCATCGATCGCGCGCCGTGGACGCGCCGCGGACGGCGTCGCCCGTCTCTTTCGGGCGACGTCGCGCGCGGTCGTGACGAGGTCGAACGCGCGCGATCTCGTCGCGCATCGCCGCGACGCCGCATTTCGCAATTTCGCATCGCGGAGATCGGAGCGCGCGACAGAACGCGCGTCCGCAGCCGTTGGTTGGTTGGCGCTCGAACGGCGCGCGCGAGCGACGTCGCCCGAGCGACGCGACGAGGGAAACGCGCGCGAGAGGGTCAGCAACATGCGCGCGCGCGTCGCCGCGCGCGCGGTCTCGGCGCCGACCGGCGCGCGCGCGCGACGCCGCGCGCGCGACGTCGCGCGGCGCGCGACATCCGAGCCCACGCCGGCGTCGTCGTCGACGAATGCGAAGAGCGAGCGCCGCGCGAGAGAACGCGCGAAGCGAGAGGAAGAGATGGAAGCGTTATCGCGAAGGCAAGACGCCGCGCGCGTGGTGTCGCGCGTGGTGAAGACGGGAGGCGCCGCGGCGAGCGGGACGTCGACGAACGCGAACGGCGGCGACGGCGACGACGGGAAGAGAAACGCGTTGGCCGGTGTCACGGGACGCGCTCCGGTGATGACGCCAGAGATCGTGGAAGAAGAAGTTGAGCGTGAGCGCGTCGCGTTGGCGAATGAAGCGGCGTTGATGTTCGTGGCGGGGGCGATACTGGGGCCTTTACTCGACCACCAACACTCGCGATTCGACGTGTTGCACTACTCGACGCCGCTGCAAATTCATTTTGACGCCCTATTCGCACCGTTGTGGAACTCGCCGTTCGGTCCAATCATGAATTTCATAGCTCCCGAACCGGTGAAGGACCTGTTTCGAATCATGTTCGTCAACGAAAATGGTGTTTTAGAGACCGGGTGGTGGGTGCCACCGCTCTTTGGCGCCGCGGCGATCGTCATCGGTCTCGGGGACACGAGTCTCGATGAATTTCGCATTCGCTCGTCGGTGAAACGCGCGAGAGAGATTGAGATACGTAAAGGTCTCCAAGGCACCGAACAAATCGTGAGCAAGACGTCAGAGTTGATTGAAAATGCAAAAGGCAAACCCGCGTTGGGTTGGCAGCCGAGTTGGGTGAGCGTCAATCTGTGCATCAGCGTCTTTGCGTTTCAATACCTCGTCTCTGGAATTTTGGCGTCGCCACAATCGCCCTTCGTGGATGGTTTCCTGCCGTACCATTTGATTGATATATTTTTGTGCGTCTGGGCGGTGACGACGTGGTATTTCTTCGACAACAGTGCGCAGGGACTGTTCATGGCGAGTTTAACCGCGGTCTGCGGGCCCGTGGCGGAAATCGTATTGATCAACTACGGTCATCTGTATTCATACTCTCATGCAGATATTCTTGGAATCCCCACTTGGATTCCATGGGTTTACTTTTGCGGCGGACCGGCCGTGGGGAATCTGAGTCGCCAAGTGCGCAACACGCTCCGCCGACAGAGCGGCTTGCCCGGCCCGACGACGCGAGTTGTATCGTACGAGAAGAGGAAATGGGCGTCAGCGCGAGCGAGTGCGTTCATCTCCAACTCAGGTACTTTGGATGCCGCGGCGTACGCTGCGTTGGACCGCGAAAAGCGCGTGGTAAACAAGAACTTCAAGGAGATTCCAAAGGGGAGATTCACCATTCTCACAGACGGACCTATGGACATTCAAACGTTGGCGAAGAAGCGCCAAGAGGAAGAAGAACTGACGAGAGCGCTACAGAGCGCGCGCGGAGGTACTCAGAAACGTCGACGTGCGGTTCGTAGGTATGTCGCGAGGCAGAACGACCTCAGGTCTGGGAGAAAGAGCGTTCGAGAGCGCATAGTGCGCCTCCTCGTGCGACGCAAGCCCGACGACGTCGCGCTCCCGACGACGGAGGAGGACAAAGCGAGCCGGCTCTCAAAGATTCAGCAAGAAATTACGCGCGTTGAAGCAACGCTTGACGAAGTGGAGCGAATGAAAGAACTCAAAAAGCGACTCGAGACCATCAAGATGAATATCGAGGAGGCGGCGCCGCCGCTCATGCCCAAGCTCCGACGGCTGAAGAGTCGCCTCGACGACGCCGTTCCGGCGCCTTGGAAGCCGACGTACGAAGCTTTGGAGGATGCCATTGGGGATTCAATCGTACCTTTGGTGCGAGACAACACTCCTGAAAGCGTCCGCAAGGCTATGAAGGGGTCATTTGAAACGGAAGAACTGCGAAGACAGCACATCGCGCGCATGAAAGCCGAATTGATTGAGATTCAAGCCGAGTTGACGAAAAACATAGAGGCGAGAGCGAGAGCGAAACGAGACGCGGCGCCATAGATGATATCTTATTAGTATTAGTATTTAAACGCACACGCACGCAACGATAACATGGAGCGTGTGGCTCACGGAGTCAGAAAGCGCGAACGCGTCGTCGCCCGCGGCGGCGAGAACGAGCGAGGAGTGCCAATCGATCGACATTGTGTGGTGCGTCCCGTCGCTCATGACGGTGATGACGGACCCGCGTGCGGCGAACGCGCAGCGCGGATACATCATGTTCTTCGTGTTTTTCTTTCTCTTGCTCACCGCGAACGACTTCACGCCCGCCAAGACGCGAAGGAATCAGCGCGCGAGCGGTGGTCACGACGGACAGGGAAAAGGTGAACTCGGCGCGCGCGGTGCGACGAGGTCGGAGGAGGTGCGGGATAAGGTGATCATAGATTTGAGTGAGTCCAACGCCGCGCTCGAGGTGGAGAATCGCCGATTGCGAGCGTCGGTGATCGGTCTTCGCTCCGCGCTTAAGAAACACGACGGAGGCGCCGCCGAGGCCAGGGCGTTCGACGAGGCGTACAATCTCACGAGCCTAAGTCTCGGTGAAAACGATAGGGAGGGTGGAGTTTTACAGTTGAAGGGAAGGAACGCACTCGCCAACGCGGGCGTCGCGAAAGAGGACGCCGAAAACGAAATCCCGGGCGAGCTCGTCGGAGCGTCGCGGAGGACCTTACGAAACGTCCGCCGGAGTTTAGCCGACGGCGCGTCGGCGTAGTCAGTTTTAGCAGCGCATGATTCTTTCTTTGTATTCTATGAGACGTAAATGTCATCTGGCATGTCTTATCGTATCACATCCTCACCGCCGTGCGATATCCTCGCCGGTCTCGCCAGCCGCCGACGCGAAAAAATCAAAAAAATCTCGCTGGTTCCCGCTCGCGAGCGTATCTTGGTTGTTACGCCAAAACGCGTCGCGTCGGTCTGGGCTTCGAACGCGACGCGCGACGCGTGAGGCGCGAACGGTGCGCGTCGTAGATGTCGACGCGCATCGCCGCGAGTCTCGCGCCTCGCGTGCGTCCGAGCTCGCGCGCGTCGACGCGCGCCTCGCGAGGACGGGGCGACGACGCGGCAACGCGGCATCGTGTGCGAGCGCACGCGGCGGAGGCGTTGCCGCGCGGCCGCGCGCCGTCGTCGACGTCCGAAAAACATCGCTCCGAAAGTCGTTCGGTTGCGGACTCGCGATCGGCGTCGCGCTCGTTCGACGAAGACGTCTCGTCGTCGGGGTCGTTCGACGAAGGCGCGCGCGTGGTCAAGGCGCGACCGCTGCGATTACTCACGTCGTATGCCGACGTCGTCGAGGCGTTGTGTCGCGAACTTGGAACGACGAGTAAGGGCGATAGCGTTGAGTTCAGCGTGTACGTGTTCGAGCGTGGGAAATCGAGCGATAAAGTCGTCGCGGCGATGAAGAGAGCAGTTAAGCGAGGCGTGCGCGTGAAGTGCTCTGTGGACGGTTCGGTTGTGAGCAAGTTCACGCGATGGTGCGAAGGGGCGACGACGTTAACTGAGGAGTTAGAAGCGCTGCAACAAGAGCTCGGGGCGGAGCGCTTTTCGTTCACACCGGTTTCGCAAGCGACGCACGCAAAGTTCATGATTGTCGAGCGTAAACACGGCACCGGATTGCCGTCAGTGATATTCGGCGGCGTCAACGTTGGGGATAGATTTGCGAATTGGCGCGATTTCGCCATTCGAGCAGATGGTCGAGCGGTCGTGGACGCCATGCGATACGCACTGGGAAGCTCCGAGCGCACGATTACGTCGAGCGACGACGCAGATATCGTTTTTGCGAGTAATCTACCGACGGGCTGGTCTCCAATCGCTTGGACTTTTCCTAGATATTTGACCTTTCCCGGGCGTTTTGAGGTGAAGCAAGCCATCGAGCAGCTACTACGAGACACAAGGTACTCGACATATACCGTTGCGATGGCCTACATAGATTCCATGGGAGCGGACATGCTCGCCGAAATGTTGCTGCGACGCGATACATCACTCACGCTCATCGTCCCTCGAACGCCGAACGTGTATCACGACGCAAATCGCAAGGCGCTCAAACGACTGGTCGACGTGAACGCGGCGCGGCGAAGCGGTGACTCGATCAACTTGAAAATATTTCTCATAGACGACATGCTGCACGCCAAGGTGTTGTACGCCGAGAGCGAGGACGAATCCGTCGTGGATTTCGGCATGTTGGGGAGCTGCAACTTGAAGCAACGTTCGCTCGGGCAGTTTGTCGAGCTCAACGCATCAATTTGTCAGCCAGCGCTGACGATGGCTCTGCGAAGACAGCTAATGCAGCTCGTGGAGGAGTCGTCACCGCTGACTGAAGATGATTTAGTCTTCAGCGAACCGAAGGCGACCATCGAAGAGTGGCTCGGTTGAGAATTAATAGCAAGAACGAAGAAAGATAAAGTAAAGGAATAATCGTCGCGCCATCGCACTATCCCCGCGCCGCCGCCGTCGTCGTCCTCGCGTCTCCGCGCCGTCGTCGTCACCTTTGATACTTCGAACTTAGCGACTAACAATAATACGTATTACAGAAGCTGCTAAACTACGACATGTGTGCGTTCTAAATGTCGACGATGACGAACAATTCTGCGCGATGTACTCCGGCGCTTTCCTCGTCTTCGCTAGTCTCGCCTCGTTCTATGATTTTCATTGCGCTGTATGTGATGGCTTTAATCTCTGTGCCCTGACGCGTCTCGCCGTCGACGAACGTTGTCCCGCCCACAATTGCTCGAATCCTCCATTCGTCTCGATTGAACTCGCATACTTGCACCGCCGTGCATATGAGCATCTCTGTGTGAAACGTGAACAACAGCTCGTCCAGAAATGCGAAGAGCAAGGTGTCTAAATCGTGCCCGCTCGCGCGTACTTCCTTGAATCGCGTCGTCGGCACTCGAGCGCAGTCCTCGAGCGGGGTCATGTAATCAAACATCGCCAGCGCGGCCCAGGCGTAGGCTTCAGCGAGATCGCATCCCCAGGCGTGTATCTGTATGTCAGCCGTGTGGTCTTTATAAGCGTATTGCACTCCTCTTCGCGCTCGCGCGTCGTCTTCGTCTTCGTCTTCGTCTTCGTCTTCGCGCGCTCGAAAGTCATCGTGTTCTGGCGCGTATCGCACGACACGCGCGTCCGCGCTTTCAAATCCCTGTCGAACGTCCCCATCGTCGTCACCGTTGCCGTCGGCTCGCCCTTCGTCCGCCGTCAGCGGCGTCGGTTCGGCCTCAGCCGCCGAAGTCGAAGCCGCCCTCTCCCTCGTCGCTGTGTCTCGTCGCGGTTTCTTCTTCGCTCGTTGTGGCAGCACGTCGTGGGCGACGCCAATAACGTGCTCGCTCGTCGCGTTCGTCATCGCGCTCGCGACGCGTCGTCGCTCGATTCGTCGTCGCACACGTCGTTGTGTGAAGGAATGAACTTTCACGCGGCTTCGGCGCGTCACACGACGACGTGAGCGACGACTCTCCTCGTTCGATCGCTCGTCGCGTCATGCGCGCGAGCGACGACGTGCCGCGAATATCTCTCGTCAAGCTCGTGGACGGCGACGACGGCGAACTCGCGCGTTTGCGCGATGCGTTGACGTCGACCTCGCGTTACGGTTATTTCGAGCTCGACGCTCGAGACGTCGGCGAGGCGTCAACATCGCACGTCGAGCCGTTCGACGTCGCGCGCACGTACGACATCGCTCGAACGTTCTTCTCGCTGCCCGAAGACGTAAAGGCGCTGTACGTTCACTCGCAATACGCGAACGAGAGCGGTGGATTCGTGCCCCTGCTGGAAGAGTACTCTTACCAAAAGAGAACAGCGGCGCTTGTCGAGTCGTTCGATGTCGTTCGAGAGTTGAGCTCGTGGGAGATCGAGCAGGTACGACGTACACGAGGTGACGATGCGGCACGAGGGCTAGGACCAGTGGATTGGCCGGTAGAGGTGCCCGAGATGCGAAGCACGTTTTGCAGTTTTTACAGCGCGTGCGACGGCGCGGCGAGGACGCTGTATCGATGCTTTGCGAAGGCGCTTCGCGTAGACGACGAAGACGTCTGGGTGAGGAAGTTTGGCAATACGTCACACTGTAGCATGCGCGCAATGCGGTACCCATCGATGCGCCGCGGCGAGCGAAACGCCGCGTCGAAAGTGGAAATAGTTGGCATCTCGGAGCACACAGACTTTGAATTCTTCACCCTTCTTCATCAGACGTGCGAAGGCTTGGAGCTTAAAGGGCGAGATGGTACATGGCGTTCGGCGCCGGCGTACGAGAATGACGCCATTTTCACGTGTATTTTGTCGGACGCGTTCGAGATTTTCACAAACGGAGTGGTGCGCGCGACGCCGCATCGCGTTCGACCTTCTCGCGATGGACGAGATCGACTATCGCTCGTGCGATTCAACGGTCTCAATGACGATGCCGTAATCGCGCCACTTCCACAGTTTGTCACTCCGGATCGTCCGTTGAATCCAGCGTACGGGCCGAGGACCCAGGGTGATCACGTCGGAGAAAACGTGACGCGCGCCAGCGACAACCTCGCCGATATGCTCGACAAGCGGGTGTACCCGAAATCAGAGCTCACGAAACCGCCAAAGCGTTTCGCTCAGCTTCTGGTTTTGGACGTCGTCAACAGTCGCATCCTGCTAGGGAAGCACACGCGAGGCGAATTCGCCGGCCGCTACACCGGCTTCATCGCCGAAGTCGACAGCGAGAAGGATTTAGTCCCCTTGGATGTCGCTCGATCCGTCGCGCTAGAAAAAGCAGGTCTCGACCCCTTGGCGTGCGATGCTTTGAACGATCCGAGAGATCTTTTCGAAGCCGCGCGCTTCGTATTCCGCGGTTGGATGCCAGACGGTGGTCTCGCCGTCGAGCACGAATTCGTGTGCGCGTTTCGCGACGCTCGCGCCGTCGAAAAGTTGTTTCCAACTGACGCGCGCGCGTCTCCTGATGGCATCATTCCGACGTGGTTTCGAGAACAAGAAATACCGTATGCAGATATGCCTGAAGACGACGCGATATGGTATCCCATCGTGTTGGGACGCTTTTCGAAACGCAACGGGGTCGACGAATCGCTCGTCATTGGCCATTTCGAATTTGCGGGCGACGAAGGCGAGCTCACCGACCACGCCTTACGCGAAGTCAAGTTTCGACACGGTTCGTTCAATCGTTCGTCCACCGCGAGCGTTCTCGCACGTCTAGAGCGAATTAAAAAACGCTAAATAAAGTGATAGAAGATAGAAAAAACGCGAGAACGTTCGTCGCGCGATCACGCGCTATTCTCGCGCCGGCGTCGTCCCCCGCGTCTTCCGCGCACACGACGATGCAAAACCGTGAAACCTCGACAAATAGTACGGAGAAAAAATACGGAGAAATGCAAACGACGACGACGTGTATTACAAGAAGAGAAGCATCGCGCTACACCTTTGAGGCTAAGTTTTTGTTGGCGTTCTCGATGACCTGCAAACGGGCGCTGCGTCGCTTGCTCGACGAGTAAAGCCAAACACCGACCATAGTGATCGTGTATCCAGCTACGCTGCGAAACGTCACCGGGTTACGGAAGAGCATGATGCTAACGATGGTGCACACGACGCCCTTCGCGTTGCCGAGAACCTGAAGCGACAGCGCGCCGACGTGCGCCGTGACGAGAAAATTCGTCAGGTTGACGAGATAAGCCACGAAACAGTTTCCTAGGAGAATGGCAATGAATGGTGGATTCACCTCGGCCGCCTCATAAAATGCAGATATTGCGTCTGGTTCCATGATGAAAGTGCAAACTCCGAGCGTCACGATGGCCACCGGCGACATGTAGTACAGAAGCGACATACTGTCGAGCTTATTCTCGTTCGAGTTGGACATTTTCTCCGCCTCCTTTTCACCCGCTGGCGTCAGTAGCCATCCTTGTAACACAGACTTTAACGCTCGACAGCACACCCCGACTAGGCAAGCGCAAAACCCAATAAAATTGAAACTCGGCTCGCCCCACGTCGCCAACGCGATGCCTCCGACGACGGGAATGAGCGTCACGTACGTCGCCGTCGTTTCCTTCTTACGCAGCATGAGATACGCAAAAATAGCCGTAAAGAATGGCGTCGTCGCTCCCAACGCTTGATTGAAGCTCACCGGAATGTACCTCAGAGACACGTTTCCTCCCAGCACCGACAGCGCAAACGTCACCGCCAGCACCGCCACCTTGGCGTAGTGTCGCCTCGTCCGTATGAACTGTTTCGGCACGATCTTGAACTCTCTCGCCGCCGCGGACAACACCGAACACATGCACATGTGACACAGCGTCATGAAAACTGGGAATCGGAAGCCGTACACGGATAAGATGTACTTGTTCAGCAGCAGCACGCCCACGTTGGCGGTGTACCAGCACGCGATGACGACGGCGCTGCGTCCGCCGGGCGAGCCCATGACGACTTCGACGACTTCGACGACTTCGACGCTTCCGTCGCGCGCGCGCGTTGTGACGCCGCGCGAGTCATCCGCCGCGCGTCGCGCCCCACGCGGTCCGGATGCCAGCCGCGGTCGGGACGGGTCCGGATGACACCGCCCGGGGACCCGCAGACCGCGACGACGAACGAGCGACCATGCGAGCGACGCCGACCGCGTCGACGTCAGCGTCCGCGTGGCGCGACGGATGGGATGAGCGACGACGACGCGCGCGATGGCGCCGCGCCAGCCCTCGGCGCGCGACGCGGCGCGACGCCGTCGACGACGCCGACGACGCATCGTCGACGTCCTCGCGCGCGGGCGCGTTGGCGTTGACGAAGGAGGACGTGCTCGCCGCTCGGAAGCGAGCGACGCTCGCGGCGGTGACGAGCGAAAGGGAAATCGCGCTGTTGCTCGACGCGGCGCCCGAGCGCGTGCGACGGGCGTTGGCGGAAGACGCGCGAAGGCTAGAGCTCACCGAAGTCGTGCTCGACTTGGGAAGACTACCAAAGGCGCGGTTTCCGGACGGCGACGCCACGATCGGGGACGAGCTCGTGACGTACGAAGACTTGAATAGGATGATGACAAAGGTAGGAGACGTGGGGCGAGATAATCGCGCTGGGATCAACGGGACTTTGCACAGAATAAGCGCGATAAAGAATCGATACGGCAAAGTCATCGGCGCGACGTGTCGAGTCGGACGCGCGATTTCTGGTTCTGCCGAACTCATCAGGGACGTATTGGACGCCGAAACGTCGGCGACGACGTTTAATAATTCTATACTACTTCTCGGACGGCCTGGTGTAGGAAAAACGACGGCTATTCGAGAGATTTCTCGCATTCTGTCGGATGAGCATTCTCGCCGCGTCGTCATCGTCGACACGTCAAATGAAATTGGGGGCGACGGAGACGTTCCCCATCGCGGTATAGGTGGTGCCCGTCGAATGCAAGTCCCGAACGCGAGCGAACAGCATCTCGTGCTCATCGAAGCCGTGGAAAATCACACGCCCCAGACGGTGGTGGTTGACGAAATCGGCACGCAGCAAGAGGCGGACGCGGCGCGAACCATCAGCGAGCGAGGCGTGCAAATGATTGGTACGGCGCACGGACACACGCTGGAGAATGTCTTGAAGAATCCGGCGTTATGTGATTTGATAGGCGGTGTTGTGAGCGTCACTCTTGGCGACGACGAAGCGCGTAGACGAGGGGTACAGAAGAGTGTGCTCGAAAGGGCAGGTCCACCGACGTTTACCATCGCCGTGGAAATGCTCGACATCGGCACTTGGAGAGTTCACACCGACGTCGCGGCTTCTGTCGACGCTTTACTCGCGGGGCAGTCGCCGATGACTGAACTACGCGTTCTGAACGAAGATGGAACGGTCACGACGGAGGCAGAGTACACAAGTCGCCGAAAGGCGAGCGTTCTTGGAGAAGTCCTAGCGTACGACGCGACGGCGCCTCGACCGACGGCGCAAAAAGTGCAGCCTCGATCGAGCTCTGAGCTTGCGGCTTTAGAAATTGCGAGCGCAACACGACGTCGGTCATCGTCGACGACGCAACAGTTTGCAGATAACACGCGTTTCGAACTCGGCGGTGAAGACGTCATCGTGAACGATGTCGAAGACGACGAAGACGACAACACGTGCCCTCCGCACGCTCTTCGAGTGTTCCCGTTCAAAGTTAGTCGCGACGCTCTGGAGCGCGTCATGGAGAGCATGGACTTGGGTGATCGAGTGTGCTTGGTTGACCTTCTTGAAGACGCGAGCGTGGTCATTGCGCCGAAATCGCAAGTGAAGACTTCCACGTGGCTTCGACACGCGGCGAGAGCGCGAGGTATGCCAATTTACGCCGTGCGGGCAGACAACTCGGCGCAACTCGTTCGTGCCTTGCAAGCAATGTTAGGCATAACGGGTGCAAGTGATGGATTTAACGGAGGAAGTGGTGCTCAAGAAAATAGGCAGCGAGCGACAACGTCGAGCGCGGATGAAACGGATGCCCTTGAAGAGGTGCGCATGGCCGTCGAGCAGCTCGTTATTCCCCACCGCGAGCCTGTCGAGCTATTGCCTCGATCGGGACGCATTATTGAAATGCAACAGGCGTTGGTGGACACGTACATGCTAAGTCATAGTGCAGTCGGTGAGGGAACGGAGCGGCGTTTGCGCATCGAGTACGAGTATAAAAAGTAGCGGTTCAAATGTTTTAAAACCAAGGTGCGGGAGGCGAGGGGACGACGACTCGAGCGAACGCGACGTACGTTAATGATGACCCACTGATGATCAGTATCGCTAGATGAACGGTTGCGCGCTGGTAATTAGGCTGTGCGATCGATGAAATCAGCAAATTCCGTCCTTAAAAGGACACATGAGACGATAAAACGCATTCCCCGAAAGCGAGCGACTCGCTCAACCGCACGCGACTGACGTTGTGCTAATTTAGATTTCTTCACTGTACTACGGCAGGCAGACCATGGCATAGTCCGAACAACAATCTCCAGTTTGCGCGCACTCACTGTCACAGCAGCACGGTGCAGCGTCGTCCGTGAAATCACACAGCCCGCAAATATTTGGCAGCACCGCAAGGCACGAGCCGTTTGCAGGTGATGGTGACGGCGGCGGTTCGCGCGCATTTCCAGTAGTTGCGGACGGAGGCGGCGGGCGCGTTTGCCAATATATTGGATTGAATGAACCAAGGATTGGTGGCGGTGGTCTTGGAGCTGGCGGTGGGGACGAAAATTGTGGCGACGGCGGCGGTGGTGGTGGACGCGATGGAATCGGCGGGCTCGGACCGTTTGCCTGCGATGCAGGCGCTCTGTCAAGTCTTCGCGGAAACAAGGTTCCATCGACGATGAGCACGATTCCGTTGGATGATCTTCTAGCAGAATCCACGATAGCGCCCTGCACATTCGAGTTCGATGCGAATGCGGACGACGATGACGACGACGCCGACGGCGCCATGACTTCGTCAAACAGTAGCGCACGCACGTACTCATCTTCGAAATCAAAGTCTTCCTCCGAGAACGCGTCGTGTCCGTCAGAGCGGCTCTCGAGTGAGGCAAATACAGGTCCTATCGATTGCTCAACGCGCGAAAGTTTGCTCTCCACGCTGAGTCGGGCATCTGACGATTTCACGATTATTTCCGTGTACATGGATGGTAGACACTCTTTCCAAAAAAACGCTGCGGTGCCGTACACTCTACAACGCGTCTCTTTCACCGGAAATCCGCCGAGTACAATCCGACGACGTCCCGTCTCGATCGCGACGAGTGAGTGTGCAACGGTGTCGGAAGAAGCACTCATCATTACCTCTTTGACGCCCAAATCGGTGATTAGGCGCTGACCATGTCGAAGCTCATGATCGGAAGAGCTCACTACCACGTGCGCCGCGATGATGTCGGAGCGCTCTGCTGCGGTCACGCGAGCCGGAGTCGTCAAGTTTCGAAGGTACCAGGCAATGTCTTTCGGCGCGAACACGGTCGTCATCGCGTGTCCCGATATAGTTTGGAATCGCCGACTATACATTTCATCGTGAAGAACGAGCGATGTAAATGTTCGAACTTCTATCGCGTTTGCGAGCGTCGACAAGAGCGTTTCAACGCATCGATTATCCACGCACGTCATGTGCGAGTCGTTGCACACGTTTCGCACCGGCGGCGTGGCGGTAGAGTTTATCGTTCCACACTCGCCGAACGACCATGCTTCGAATTCGGGGTCTAGTTCTAGTTTTCTCACCGAACGAAGATTTTCGAGTCCTTTGAGCGAGTTGAGCGTAGGGACATCGCGGGCGGTGAAAATCTCGCCGACGTCCATGAGAGATGAAAGCCCGACCGTCGCAATTGCGAGCGTTTTCAGCGTCACACTTCCAGTGACCCGCGACAGCGACGTGAACGCATCCCAACCAGTCAAGTTTGGGGCCTCGGAAATCTCAAGATCTCCCTCAATCAATTCAAGCGCATGAAATCCTTCGAGACGCTTCAACCGACCGCCGTAGTCGTGAACGCGCACGGAGCCACCGCGAACGCTCAACAGGCGTGGAAACAGATTCGATGAATTGGACATATTTGTGATAATGATCGATCCATTGGTGATGTAACGCAATCGAGGTCCGATGACGGCGTCGACACTCGAGAACTCGAGGTTGCCACCAGCAACGGACTCGCACGGTGCAAGTCGTTCGACGTCGTTCACAAAGTCTCCGACACACTCGACAGCGAGCGCGAGTACCGACAACGAGAACACGCAGACGCACGACAGGGCTATTGAGGCATCCACGCGTGGGTGCATGGGCGTCGCGCGTGGCGAAGTGGTGATGCGTGGCGAAGGAACGCGCAGTCGCGTCGTTTGCTATTTTCATTTACATGTCGTTCGACTCTTCGCCAACTCCGAGATATTATCGCTCGCGCTGCTTTGTCTTTACTTCCTCCAGACCGTCTTTGCTCGAACTATTTCACCCTCGCCTCGCGCTAATTTATGTAGGAGCACGTAGGTATCGTTTGCCTCTTCAATCTCGCAGCACGTCGCCGTGACGCTGTCGCCAAAGTTGCACTCGGATCGATACTCCAAGATAATTTCACTCAACACGTGCTTTTCCCACGTTTCCGGGGGCACGCTCTCGAGTAGCCATTGAACGTACACGACATTGTTTACGTGTCCATTCATATCCATGTCGTTACGGCGCACGTTATGCGTGATCGGAGCCGCGCACGCGCCCCCGACTTCAGACACGTCTGGGAGCTTATCCGCGGCGTATCCTTCCTCCATCACCTGTTGCTGCAAGGATTGGAATTTGAAATCTTCCAACACCGAGTTCGGGATGCGCGCCATTCTTCGACTCCCAAGATTAAACACAACCCATTGAGACGTCGCTTCGCCCATGCATTCTCCAGTTTGCGCATCCGCGATGGCGTAGTCGCGCCTAGCCGCTATCTTCCCTTGAGGTTCAAACCAAGTGCTCACCGCAACCTTCTCCCCCCATTTCGGGTACTTGCGCACGCGCAAGTGAAGTCTGGTACACACCCACGCCAAGTTTGCTCGCGCCATCTCCGCCGGCATCGATTGACCGACACCCCAGATGCCTTGCGCGTGATTGCAGGCGCACTCTTGAATCAAGTCGGCTATCGTCACCATCGTCGCCTCGCCGTTGGAACCCACTTCGGCGTATCGCACGGGAAAAACCTCACTGAATCGTCTGCCGCTCTCGGAGAAATCACGCGAAAACCATTCTGTACCCTCCAATCCGCGAAAAGAATCATCAAGCGCGTTGGAGGACGTTCCCGCGCCGTTGGTCGCCGACCCGTTGGCTTTGCCGCCACCGTCGGCGCCGTTGCGATCGGCCACTTCGGACGCGCTCGACGTCGACGACGCGCGCACACTCAGCGCGTATTTACCTCGCCAACTCGTCGCGCGTTTCAGCATCGCGCACGACGACGCATCGTTCGCGTGCACCGCCGTCGACGACGCCAACATCGCGCACGGCGCGTTCGAGCGTCTCGCGCCGCTCGCGCGTTGACGCCGCTCGCGCGCGTGTGTCGACGCGTGCGCGACGCGCGGACGCGCGACGGCGACGGATACCATGGCTACGCGGCGCACTCAGACGATCAAGGTCGCAATCCACGACGACGACGCGAGCGACGCTGCGCCGCGCGCGCGAATGGCGTCACGGCTCAGCGCGTTCGCGTTCTGGATGAGTCGGGAACCGCCAAAATCCCCCGACTGCGAACGCTATCCACACAGGGAGCTAAACACGGATCTCGAAGACGACCGCGAGACTGAGACAGAAATTTTACACCGCGCACGGGACGCGCTACGACAAACTAAACAGCGACGAAGACGGCGCGAGGGCGCGAGCGAGCCATTCGATCGCGGGTTTTACCCCTAATCCCGTGTGACAATCGACGGGGAACACGCGGGTCCGACGCCGCGCGCCGCCGCCGTCGACGCGCGCGAAGACGTCTTCGCACGACGCGCGAACCATTTCCAACCCTTCGGGACCGCTCAAATCGCTCTTCGCGCTGACGATGAGGATTGGCATCGATTTTGAGAATCGTTTATTGCGCATGGCGCGCTCAAGCTCGACCATGGACTCCTCCAGCGCTCGCTCTTCGGCGCCGTCGACGACGTACAAGCACGCGTCGGCGTCCTGGAAATAGCTCTCCCAAATCCCACGCAGCCCGAACGCGCCGCCGAGATCCCAGAACGTGAGCTCCACGTTGAGTTCGGCGTTGGATATCTTGGCTATGTTCATCCCGACCGTGGGTATGATTTGATCGGGGCGCAAACCTCTGGCGTTCGCGTCGTACGCGTCCTTGACGCGTTCGAGCGCGCTCGTCTTCCCGGCGCCCTGAATTCCGAGCACGACCACGCGTTTGGGCTTGGGATAGCCCATCATTTCGTACACCGCCTCCATTCGGGCGTTCGCGCGCGTCAAGACGCGTCGAGGCGCGGCGGGATCGTTTCGTCTCGATCCCACCGCGCGGCAACCGTGGCCACCGTCGGTCGCCCGAGCCTTCGACCGCGCGCGCGCGCCGCGCGCGACTCCGCCGCGCCGGGTCGTTCGCTCGGCGCACGTTTCCCGCGCCTCGTCACGCGCGCGCCTCGATCGTCCATCGCCCCGCCATCGTCGCGCGGACGTCCGTCGTCTGCCGGATTCGCGCGCGCCGTTGGGCGACCGACGCGCGCGCGCGTCCGGTCGCGGCGTGTCGCGCGCCCGGGGATGGATCGCGTCGCGCCGCGCGATCGCGCGCGTCATGGCGTTCGAACGCCGCGATGTACGCGATCGATTTCGCAAACGACGCGTTAAAAAAACGATCGACGATCGACGTCCGCGACCGGCCCATCCGCGCCATCGCTCGCGCGTCCGTCGACGCCGCGCGCGTCACTCGCGCGCGTGATCGTCGCACACACCATGTCGTTCTCTCTCTCGACGACCCAAAAACTCGGGTGCACCCGCGTGCGCGCGCAGCGCGCGCCCGTCAAGCGCAACGCCGTCAAGCGCGCGGTCGTGCCCCGCGCGGCGAGCGCATCCGCGGACGTGCCGGATATGACGAAGCGAAGCGTTATGAACCTTCTGCTCGTCGGTGCGATCGGTTTGCCGGCGACGTCGTTGATCGGCGGCTATGCCTACTTCTTCGTGCCCCCGAGGTGCGCACAGCGACGCGCGCGCGTCGCGATCGTCACGAGCGCGATCGCTATCCGATCGCGCGAGATGCACAACGTTAGGGTCAGGGATATCTATCCACACCGGGACACGCGGGCGCCGCGGATCGCGCTGACCACGCCGACGCCACCGCGAGCGAGCGGTGGCGCGGAGGGGAAGCACACGCGATACGACCGCACTCGATGCCGCCACGGTCGACGCGGTCGCAGAGTTGAAACTCTACGATCGCGCGTCGCGGCGAACGATCGGGCTGAGCGAGCGATTCGAAACGGACGCGACGCCGTCCTTGGTTGGGATTGGGTTGAACAATAGCGCGCGCGACGCGAGGAGACTGACGGATAAAACTGTTTCGAACGCACAGCGCCGGCGGCGGTGGCGCCGGTCAACCGGCTAAGGACGCGAACGGCAACGACATCAAGAAGGGAGAATGGCTCAAGACGCACTTGCCGGGCGACTACTCGCTCACGCAAGGCTTGAAGGGTGACGCCACGTACTTGATCGTCAAGCAAGATGGTTCCCTCACGGACTTCGGGTTGAACGCTGTTTGCACGCACTTGGGCTGCGTCGTCCCGTGGAACAAGGCCGAGAACAAGTTCAAGTGCCCGTGCCACGGCTCCCAGTACAACGCCGACGGGAAGGTGATTCGCGGTCCGGCTCCGCTTTCCTTGGCCCTCGCCCACGTCGTCGTGACGGACTCCGACGTGGTTACGTTCACGCCGTGGACGGAAGTTGACTTTCGAACGCAGCTGCAACCTTGGTGGAAATGAAAAGAGCGCGGGATAAAGGAGGTTTATTTACAACTTTGTCGTCTTCGACGACGAGCGTCGTCAATCCTTCCAAGAGCACGCTTTTTAGCGAAACGTTCGCGTTTCCACATTAGAACTTTGAATTTGACATGATTCCCAATTAAAACAATCGCTACCGCACTATCCATGCTCAACGTCCCTATCGCTTTCGCTATCGCTATCGCTTTCGCTTTCGCCCGTGAGGATGTCCCAGGTCGGCTTGCCGCCGCCGACGCGCTCCTTCGCCTTTTTCGCTCGTGAGGCGTACAGGACAGCATCGCGTACGCGATCGCTCAACGCCTTAGATTCGTGCGCGAGCCGTTTCTTCGTGGCGTCTACGGTTTCGTTTCGCTCATGGAGCTTCGCAGTTTCGAGTTGCACTCTTTTACGGTTCAAGTCCACGAGCGTGTTTTCACACGTGCCGCCGCATTCGTCCAAAAGCGCCCCGCACACGCCGACGCGCGCGGCACCATCGCGTATGAAGATATCCATCGAGCGCGAAATAGCGTCGACCAAGTTGATGAATGAGCTCTCACTCGCTTTACCCAAGTACGTCGCCCTCTCCGGAATCTTAAGCGCCGCCGAACTGCTCGCGCCGAGGAAAACGCGCACCTCGCCTTCGTCCAACCACGCGTCCCTCGGCGTCACCTCGCGGATCGTCGTCGCCCTCTTCGTCTTCGTCGTCGCCTCGTACGCGATGGGTGCTTCGATGCGTAAAATCTTGCCGTTCTCAATCACGCGCACGCCCGCTCCCACGTACGATTGCCCACTCGTTCGCGTCTCGCACGCGTTGTCAAACCACTCCAACGCGCGCGCCGCGTTTGTCGTCGAGTCTTCGTCGTGGGCGTGAAACTCCACCACGACCGTCGCCGTCGGTTCGCAAGCGTCGGAGGCATCGGTTTTCACGACGTCTACGAACACCCTGTGCGCCGACGCCGCCCCCGTCGTCGTCGCGCGCGCTTTCGCCATCGCAACACGCTCGGCATCCGTCGTCTCGGCGTCGTCGCGGTGCGCGCGCAATTCCCCGGTTTTCGCGTCCACCTCGACGCCGTCGTCCGGGACGTCGTACGCGTCGCCGAGCAGCACGTCGTCGGCCACGACCGCGCCCCTGCGGTCGGCGCCCTTCGCGCACGACTCAAACTTTGTCATGGAGACGCGCCGTCGACTGGCGTCCGCACTTCGCGTCCGCCGTCGACGTCGAGATGGCGACGTCGCGGTCGGGAGACGACGACGAAGACGCGACGACGCGCGCGACGACGGGCGCGACGACGAGCGCGACGTCCTCGGACGCAGACGCGCGCGTCCCCGCCTCCGGTGAGGTCGCGCGCTTGACGCAGACTGCGAGCGTGCGCGCGCGAGAAGACGGCGCGGAGGCCATCGCGTGCTTGACTCGACGAGGCGGGAAAGATGCGTTCACGTCCGTGGAGGACGCTCACGATAGATTGCTCGCGTTCCACGCGTACGCGGGACCGGAGGACGTCGGGCGGGACCCGAGGTGGAATCCAAAGCCCGCGAACGGAGCCAACGAAATCGAGGGCGTGTTGAAACTCGCTCGAGAAGAGGCGTGGACGCGAGATTTGGAAGTGTTCGCCAAGGAGGCGTCCGCATTCGTTAGCGACGTGCGCGCGATGCTGCCGAAAGTCGAAGAACGACTCGCGGCTTCGGCCAACGGGACGCCGCTGGACACGAACGAACGCGCGTTCGTGGAATCCTTACTCTTAAATCGCGCGCAGCAGAATGCTCGGGCGGCGACGATCGAGCGGGATATGGTGTTCGCCCGAGGTGCAGCGCTAGCTCGCGAAATCAACATGC
>Ga0222716_10000949_pt1 | contig 24459 bp, 38 predicted proteins | sample C33_13DmetaG_FD_165044 | JGI IMG/M metagenome (GOLD analysis project Ga0222716, IMG submission 165044) | Estuarine water microbial communities from San Francisco Bay, California, United States - C33_13D | ecosystem: Environmental > Aquatic > Marine > Unclassified | place: USA: California... | reverse complement strand
CCGTCAACTATTTCCTCTTCAACGAGTATATCTTTGAGGTGTTCCAATTTAACTCTATACATTTTGAGTAAATTAAGAACTTCTTTATAACACTCTTCGACCAAACATACGACTTCAACATCAATTCTATTTGACATATCACTCGAAAGTGTATTTGGATCGACGTTCACTTTTCCTAATGTTTTACCCATACCATACGCCATAACCATTTCGCGCGCAATTTTATACGTTTGTTGAAAATCACTCGATGCACCAGTCGTTACTCTATCCTTACCATAAACAATCTCTTCGGCGGCGTGTCCACCCAAAGCAACCTTAATTTGTGAAAGAAGATACTCCTTTGTATACATACCAATTTCATCGGTTGCGGGTTGAAAAAACGTTACACCACCCGCATCCCCACGTGGAATAATACTCACTTTACGAACTTCGTCGTATTCGGGCATGAGTACACCAATAATAGCGTGTCCCGCCTCGTGGTATGCGACGCGTTCTTTACGTGGTCCAGAAACACTTCGTGAACCTTTAGCACCAACAACCAAACGTTGGTATATGTCTTCCACAATTTCCGAAGTTATAACACCATCGGTTCCATTACGAACCGCGCGAATTGCACACTCATTCATAAGATTTGCTAAATCCGCGCCCGAAAACCCCGTCGTCTGTTTCGCGATATTTTTCAATGAAACATCTTTATCCAATTTTTTATCGCGTGTGTGCACCCCCAAAATCTTTTCACGCCCGTGAACATCCGGTAAACTTACCTGAATTTTACGATCGAAACGACCCGGTCGAAGTAACGCCTCGTCGAGAATATCAAGACGATTTGTCGCGGCAATAACAACAATTTGCGATTCGTTATCGAAACCGTCCATTTCGGTTAATAACTGGTTAATTGTTTGTTCACGTTCATCGTTTGCCGCAAACCCGTTCATACTTCTTTTTTTACCAATTGCATCAATTTCATCGATAAAAACGATACACGGTTGGTTTTCGCGTGCCATTTCAAATACGTCGCGGACGCGCTTTGCACCCACACCCACAAACATCTCAACAAAAGATGATCCCGAACACTGAATAAATGGAACCGAAGATTCACCCGCGATAGCGCGCGCAAGAAGTGTTTTACCCGTACCCGGTTTACCCGTAAGAAGTGCACCTCTCGGGATTTTTGCACCCGTACCAATAAACCTTTCAGGTTCACGGAGAAAATCAACAATTTCTTCGAGTTCGTCCTTTGCATTATCAATACCTTCAACGTCACTAAACCGTGTTACTATTTGGTTTTCGACATCGAGTTCGGTTTTGTTCATGTTAAACGGGTTCGGAGGTCCTTGACCCAATTGGGAAAACATTCTAAAAACGGCCGTAAAAAATAGTATGATAAAAAACATGGAAATACCATCGGCAATCGTAATAGGCGATGAATTATCTATGTTGATATCCGCTTTACTATCAATCATGGTTTTCCAAAACTCACTCGACGGTGTATAGTTTGAAACACCAAGTGTACCATCTTCCTCCGCGAAGTATACAGTATTTGAACCAGGGTTGATTTGTATTTGTGTAATTTCTTCATCCTTAACACCCCTTACAAAATCACTAAAGAGTTTAGGTTCATATTTTGGTGCTTTCTCTATTTTAAGAGGGGGTGCACTGAATATTTTTGCGGTCGCCAACATATATACATTATATCAATATTTCTTTAAACAGTAAACCTTGCAAACTTCATTTTTTCTCCAGTATAATACGCTTTATACGATTCAATAATACTTTCGTGTTTGTACTCATCGGGCATACACTCTGGTATACGTGTAAGGTCTTCCCTAACATCCTTGGACGCATAATACGCCTTTTCACTTTCCCGGAGTTCGAAATGTGATGGTTGGTTTTTGTATAACCAAAGGGCGTGTTTTGCACACGCGTGTATTTTACCAAATCGTTTGTTATACTCAAGCGCTAAACACATGGCAATTTCAGCCGCGAACATATAGTTTTCGCGACTCGAAGATATCCACATGGTCATAGGGTGTTTTTTGTGTGCGGGTCGATACCCTTTACGGGATTTGTTTACGGTATAAGGTGCGTGTAATTCTACGTATTCAGTTTCATCTGAATAAAACCATGCTGTATAGAGCATTTGACATATTTCTAAAAGAATCTTGATAACATGTTGATCACAATACAGGTTAGCAAGTTCGGTAGAGTTCATGGATAGAAAAAATATATTCATTTTACTTATTTTTTTATTAAAAAATGGTCTAACTTAAGTTTTAATCGTCACCCCCATCTGAAATATATTCTTCTTCGACGACTTCATCATCGTCTTCATTATCAATTTCAATTGCCTCGTCTTCTTCAGGTTCATCGTCGTCTTTTTCCTCTTTATCATCAATCTCGATATCCGCTTCAGCTTCGGCATCAGCTTCGGGTTCGACTTCAGCTTCGGCTTCGGCTTCGGCTTTCTTTTTCGCTTTTTTGGTTTTGTTTGCAGCAGATGTCGAAGGTGCATCGAACCGCTTTTCAATTATTTTCCATTTCTTTTCTATGAGTTGATTACGATTTTTATATTTTTGTAACATGGAATCCATAAAATCTTGTGAATATCCAAGCGCTTTCAATGCACTCGTAACACTTTTTATAGGGGGGACTTTGTATTTTGAATAATACTTTTCGTTTAATACTGCCATGTGTGGTATTATTTTTACACGTACTTTACCCGTTTTTAGTACATTCAAACGAACTACGATTTGATCGAGATGGTCGATATGTGTTTCGATACCATCGCCTATTTTTTCATACGGAGGCATTTCTTCTACATTTGGACGTTTAAATGGAACACCACACGACTCGTAATTCTTTTTTAAAAGGTTTACATAACTTTCGGCATTTTGTACATAAAATGGTTTACGTTCAGGTACAGGTGTAGTATTACCATACACGATATTATGTAAAAAGGTACCAGGTATAAGTTTAGACATGTTACTTTAATTTACTAAAATTTTATTACAACTTAGGTCTAATTCACACTCTAAAATATGATGTGCCTGGAAATTCTGTAAAGATTCGTAAGGTCCCCAAAGTTCAATGACTTTACGTTCCTTATCGTACCACATATATGATAACTCGAGATAACGCGTCAACCAATAAAACTTTTTACCACTTTTACCGATAAATTTAAAAATATCGTCTTCGTCATACATTGACACGTCCATTTGACTGTAATGTGCGTTTGGTGGGTTGTACGGGGCCATCTTCCTTCTTATTATTAGTACTAAGCGTCTCCTGTTTAAGTCTAATATACTTTTGTGTATACAACCATTTTTTAGCCTTCTTATCGTTCTTTGTGACGCGTTTCTTAAAGGGATCCATTAGTACTATATAGCGAGATTACTTTAATCCACACATACCACAATACTTTTCGTTTTTATTTGGTTTATACATAAAAGTATAAAGAAGCACGAGGGCGACTATGGAAGCTGGTAACATGTATTGATTTTTCATTTTATAGTATATACCAACATTAAAAATCTTCGTCATCAAGTGATACATCTGACTCGGATTCGTCATCTTCTGACGAGTCTAATTCGTATTCAAAATCAGATTCATCAATTTCCGCGTACATACCGTTATTAAGTTTTTCATATAAACCAGTATCTTCAAGTTTCGTTGTATCATAGAAACCCGATACAGATTCTTTTTTAATAACAGTATAGTCTTCGGTATCAAAACCCCATTCACCATCACCGTAATATTCAAGTAATGCTACTTCATACTCTGTTTCGCGTTCTTTTACTATTTTAGCAATGGATATAATACCATCTTCAAATTCAATATCGATAATTTGGTTTTCCATTTTTTTATTTAAACGTTTTAAATCTTAAAGTATAATAGATGGAAGCGATTCTTAAAAATAGAGTGATTAGTGAAAAAGATGCAGTTATGTTCGATATAGACGATACTCTTATTTTTACGAATGGTAAGGCAAATATTCCCATTATTAAATTATTACACTATGCTAAACATTTAGGGTATAAAATTGTTATTATTACGGCCAGGCCTTCTATTCAGGCAACTTTGGATTTTACAAAGTTTCAACTTAACCAATATGGTATACCATACGATCTTCTCGTTATAACTCCAGCACACAATAAAGGTAATGTTAAACGAAAAACTGGATTAAATTACGTTTTATCTGTTGGTGACATGGATACAGATCTTACATATACACAATACGCACTAAAAATTATGATTTCCACCTAGTATCGCAGTTATGACACGTAACAAATACCGTCATCGGTTCATCGGCACTACGCGTTTGCATTTGGTAAAACGTCGTTTTATATGATTTACATCGCTTACACCTAAACATACCCTTATAATCGGGATCATTGATAATATTTGTAACCCAATCCTTTTTCATATTTTCCCGAATATTCTTTTCTAATATTTTCGAATATGGTCCATCGGGCCATAAACCCTGATGAGATAATTCTAAAACACTTTTTGGTTTTAAATCACCTTTTACTATTCTTTCCTTAAGTGTTGGTGAGTGTATTAAATTATGTTTAATTTTAAGGAATGTATGTTTATATCGATTTACAAAAAACCTATTTTCGGCCGCCGGTACGTCACCCAGTTCGTTGGTTTTACGTATAGTAGAATTATATGTAGATTTTTCCAAATTTATACATATCGTATCTTCTTTAGGTAAACCCAGTAGTTTTGCATAATTTTCAAGGGCGTATTCTCTCGATAACATTTTTATTTATACGCTAACTTAAGCTCTACTTAAGTGTGGCATTTTAACTTTTTTACAATCGGGGAAAGATTCAGGGGAACACGTGTTAAAAGGATCGGACGTACGTCTAAGCTCGTTACGTGTTTCTTTCCATTCTGTATCTAATACGAGGTTTGTATATAACTCAGACTGTCTGAGTATAAAGAATACAACGACGAGGGCAATTAATGATAAGATAACTTTGTTCATTTATTAAAAGCAACTTTTTTATTTGTGGATAGTAAGATGACACGTGCTGTTTTGATAAATGAAAGGAAAAGGGATATTCGTGAAATAGATTTAGATATTGCCCCTGAAAAAAACGAAATATTTAAAATTTTACGAGGTAAAGCCAGTTTTTTAGGACAGTGGCCTGATGAACAAGTCGTTATAGTTAAATGTGAATTATGTGATTCTGAGTTTGATTTACCTGTAAATGAAAATAAGTTACCAAGACCATTTACAAATATGATAGTTTTTGGTAGAATTTTATTAATACGTATGGACGAAGATTCTGAACCACAGGATTTTACACTTGAAGAATATAAGGAAATGACAAACGAAACACACCCCAGAACTCGTTCGTCTTCAAATTTAATTACACGACCCCTGAGTAGGAATATAAGCTACTCCTCTGAGAACGGCTTGTGAATATTTCATACATAATTGGAAATGTGATTCCGCCCATTGCATGGGGTTTGTCATTTTTATACCAAACGGATTATCGTTTACAACTTTCATAAAATCTTCACTACCATATTTTTCTTGGTTACTTGCTTTAGACATCGATCCATCTATTTTTTGTAACCATAAAACGTGTTCTTCATTTTTTGGATCAAATTGTTTAACGAATGTCATTATATTTTATATATGTTATACATTCTTTAACCTGTAATTTAATCTTTCTTTGTACCTCGTCTGGTCAGCAATACCGTCTATTTCTTGTCCACGTACGCTTATTCTTAACAAATCGTCTTTGTATTCAAATTCGTGACAATAAAAATAAGACACACCGGTTGCCAAGGACATAAAATCGAGATCACTCTTTGTTTTTTCCTCTATATGTACATATTTACTTATTTCTTGTGGCGTTCGCATCTTCTTTTTTACATCGGGATCAATCATTGCAACTGGATTTGATAAGTTCATAACGGGCCATACACCGAATGAAGAACGATATCTACATATATATCTCACACAGTTTCTAGCAATACGCGCTTCTTTAAAGCACATCAGTCGAGGTCGTCCTTGTGGATCTGTCATCGTCGTATACCCACCACGTGTTATATGTATAAAGTGAAATTCCATTTATTATATTAAAACAAAAAACCTTAAGTAATTATATAAATGAACTTCCCCAAAACACCAGGTCAATGTGAGTATTTAAGAGTTATACAGTCTCCTAAACCAATTATAATTACAACCGGTCCAGCTGGTTCTGGTAAAACCATGTTTGCATGTCAGATAGCAGCAGAACAACTTAGAGAAAAACAGGTAAGGAAACTAATACTCACACGACCTATCGTTGCGGCGGACGAAGATATGGGGTATTTACCCGGTGAAATGGAAAGGAAAATGGAACCTTGGACACGACCAATGATGGATGTTTTCGAAAATTATTTAACACGCAATCAACTCGAACAACACGTTCGTATAGAACCACTCGGTTTCATGCGTGGTAGAACGTTTAACGATGCGTTTATAATTGCAGATGAAATGCAAAACAGTACACCAAACCAAATGAAAATGTTACTTACACGTCTCGGCGATAATTCAAAAATGATCGTTACTGGTGACCTGAAACAAAGTGATCTCGGACCAAAAAATGGCCTTGCCGATCTTGTTAAACGTATAAAAAGTTTAGAATTAGATTATATCGAACACGTCATCATGAATGAAGATGACATCTTGCGACACCCCGCAGTTGCTGAAATTTTGAAACTGTACTAATGTTTTTTCATTTCACTTATCTTATTTTTAACGTCTGAAACTTTTTGTTTATACTGAGACAGTTCCTCATTATAAATATCATACCATTCTTTCATCTGTTTGAGTATATTTTTGTTACGATAATACCACGATATTACATCTTTACTTACCTTATCACATGCCGAATATTCTTCCATTATATACTTATTATCATCTTTGGACATGGATATATTATGAAATTCTAATATGTTTTCGAGTTGCGCCATGTTATTAACATTATCAGCATTAAGCGCATCGATATACTCCAAATCGGATTCGAACATATATTTAGTTGGATATTATTTTTTTAATTAAAGATATAAGTATATTTTTAATAAAAATGGAATTTAAAACTATAACATCAGACGATAACCCGTGTTTAGGTGCAGCTGTAGATGATTGTCATTTGGACCTTGTATATGGTTTAATAAGAAGTCATAAACCCGATAGTGTTTTAGAACTGGGTGTGGGTAGTGGTAGAACTACAGCAGTTTTATTAAAAGCTCTTAAAAAAAATGGTAATATTAAAAAATTAACCTTGGTTGATAATTGGATCGATTGGAAAGGTGATAAACCTACACATATCCAGGAATTAGAAGAGTATGTTGATATCATTGAGTGCGACGAAATGAAATTTATATTCTCATGTAACCAATCGTTTGATTTTATTTTTTCTGATGCTGATCATTGGAATACCGATAAATGGTTTGATTATGTATACGATCGTATTTTGTCGGAGAATGGAATTCTTATTTACCACGATGTTTCATGTGAAGAAAACTTTCCCAAACATGAATTACGGTTCCCAAATTTAGAAAATATTTTAATAAAGTGTAAACAAAGAGGTATATCACACGTACATTTAGATAAATGTTCTACTTCCGAAGAGAGATGTTACCGAGGATTTCTTGTTATTTTCAAATCACAATTAAAAAATATAACGGTATCAAATAACAGATTATTAGTTAATAATTAAATATACATCTCGATTTCTCCACATCTCTCCGTAATCATTCGTACCTTTTATATCTGAATTATCAGCGCCTTTTGCGTTGTTATATTTACATTTTATAAATCTTATATTTTCAAAACGTATGTCTTCTTCCGATGTATGTTGACCTATAAGACATTTATCCATATTTGCTCTGATATAATCTATAGAAGCGTTCATATAAGCACCTGGACCAGTTGGGTATAAACAATCTAAACCGTAATGTTTATGTTCTATGTTCCATTTTATAAGTTCTATCATTTTTTTAGATATAGGATGTTTTGGAATAGAACCTATGAAAGCTGTATACATACAATTCTGGTTAGGTGGACAATCAATACTCGTATAATATTCTTTTTCTGTATTATTTAATAAATCAAGGGGTTGTAGACATATTTGTCTTATATCTGAATACCACCCACCTTCATTATATAATATTAAATGTCTCATAAAATCACATCTATATGAATACGGTTTTAAAGTTTTATATAAATTTAAGGTTTCTTCGTCAAAATGTTCATTTATATATTTAACACAGTCATCTCCAGAATATATCTTTACTTTGTATTCCGGATTTAATCTATAAAAAGATTCAAGAGCTTTAGATAATCCTTCAGGTAATTTTGGTATTTTACCATCATCTACTAAAATGATTTTATGGATTGTCTTTGGAATCATTATATTAAAGGTTATAGTATTTTCTTTAATATAATGAGAATATCTTACGCTATTTGTGTGTGTAACGAATCTCGCGATTTATTTTCACTCGTATCGTTCTTACTAAAAGTTAAGGACGAAAAAGATGAAATTAATATTTTAGTTGATACTACACACGTCACTGAAAACGTTAAAAATGTTATAAAGTATTTTGGTGATAAAATAGTTACGTGTGAAAGAGACTTTGATGGTAACTTTGCAGAACATAGAAACTTTCATTTAACAAAGTGTTCCGGTGATTATATATTTATCATAGATCCAGATGAAATGCCTAAAGAAAATCTTATCGTAAACCTTAAAAAAATGATACACGATTCCGGTGCTGAACTGATAATGGTACCAAGAATAAATATTCACCCAGGGTTTACACAAGAATGGCTTGAAAAATGTAAATTTAAAACGAATGAAGTCGATTGGATAAATTGGCCAGATTATCAAGGACGTATTTTAAAAAATGACGAAAATATAAAATGGTCTCGTGGATTACATGAAGTTGTAACAGGTACTAATAAAATAGTACAGTTACAAGCTGATCCAAGAATCGCTTTATGGCATATTAAATCTATTGAAAAACAAGATAATCGTTGGGACTGTAATGGAAACTATAAAGTTCCGGAATTGAATGATAATTTATATGATTCATTGATGTAATTAAAGAATAAACCATTATAAATTATAAAATGAAGATATTAGTTTTAGGTTCGAGTGGTGTCATAGGTAGATCATTAAGTATACACCTAAAAAATATAGGTCATGAAGTGATAGATTGGGATATACAGATAGATCCTTCACACGATTTATCAAATCCAGAAAATAAAAAAAATCTTAAAAATGTTATAAATAGTGTAGATTTTGTTTATTTTCTCGCATATGATGTAGGTGGTTCAAAATATTTATCAAATACATGTAATGATTTTATAAATAATAACTTAATGATAATGATAAATACATTTGATTGTTTAAAAAATAAAAAATTTATATTTGCATCCAGTCAGATGCAAAATATGTATAATTCATACGGTGCACTAAAACAAATTGGAGAACATTATACACATAGTATGGGTGGTATAAGTACACGATTTTGGAATGTATATGGTCCAGAATTATTTTCCGGAAAATCTCACGTTATACCAGATTTTATACATAATTTTAAAACAAATGGTAAAATAAAAATACTAACTGATGGCACTGAGGAGAGACAATTTTTATATACATCTGATTGTGCAAAATGTTTAACAGTTATAATGAATAAATATGATGAAATTTATAAAGAAAGAAAATGTATAGATATTTCATGTTTTGAATGGAAAACTATTATGGATATTGCACATATGATTGCTCCAGAAGATGTTATTTCTTCGTCAGAATGTAAAGACATAACACAAACTATAAAAAATGAACCAGATACGTTTATTTTAAAGTATTGGAAACCGGAAATAGACTTAAAGGTTGGTATAGATTACATGATACATGGAACATATAATTAATAAAACAATAAATGGTTCTGGTGATAGCGACGCACATCTTATGAGTTTATATGGTATGTGTATAGGTACAAAATCGAAAAATATATTAGAATTGGGTGTTAGAGATGGCGTAACAACTCTACCACTTTTAATGGCAGCAAAAGAAACTAATGGTAAAGTTGTTTCAGTAGATATAAATCCTACTAATTTTCAACCACCAGAAGATTTAGTAGAATACTGGGAATTTGTACAAATGGATGCATTGGAATATTTAAAAAAAATAGATAAAACATGTGTTTTAGATTTTGTTTATGTTGATGATTGGCATTCGTATGAACATGTCAAATCCGAACTCGAAGAATTGGATAAATGCGTTTCCCCTAAAAGTCTTATTATTTTACACGATTTAATGTATGGTAACTGGTCTCCACATTATCACGTAGATTTAACGATGGATACCGGACAGTGGGCTAACGGTGGACCATACAGAGCAGTCGCGGAACTCAATAAACAGTTTTGGGAATTTGCTACAATCCCAGTTTGTAATGGGTTGACCATTCTAAGAAAAAAGTATTCTAATAAATATCACTATTAAAGAATAAAATATTAATTTACTTAATGCAAAAAGAATTAATATTTTTTTTAACACATCGCGGATTTTACTCTGAAATTATGGGGTTAATCAGCGCTAAAATATTTTGTGAAAAGAGAAATATAAAATTATATATAAACACTGATAGATTTATATATGGTGACATTAGAAAATATCTAAACTGTGATGATTATGATTTTGGAATTCCAAAGTATCCCAATCCTTTAATTTCGTTTCCGTGGACTTTTAATATACCCGAGTATACATCTATTTTTGAAGAAATAACACAATCACAAAAAACATGGGAAGAAATTAGACCACTTTCCATAAAGTTATTTTCAAATGTAAAACCATCTACACTAAAACTTCCGGATGTATACGACGCTGTACATATAAGAAGAGGTGATAAAACAATCGATTGGCCAGGTAAGGAATCCGAAATCAAACCTGCTTCTGAATATATATCCAAACTAGACGATGATGATACACCGATTTATGTAATGACTGATGATTATAGGGTAATAGAGGAAATAAAAAAATGTACAAATAAAAAGATTTTATTTAAAGTAGAACCTGATAGTAAAGGATGGCATTCGTATTATTTTGTAAATACCGCTTACAATGATGATAAACATGATGAAAGCTTTAAAAAATTTTCTAAAGAAAATGTTAATGAACGTCATAAAAGTACACTGATGTTATTAGAAGAAACATGGATATGTGTACACTCTAGGAAATTTGTTGGTACATTCAGTTCTAACGTTGGTAATTTTATTAAAACGATACACAAAAACCCAGAAAATTGTATATCACTCGACGTAGAATGGAGGCTTTTATAGTTTTCCGTATTACTTATAATACATATTTACATCATTTTTTTTCTCAGTACACTATAAATGTCTGAAACGACTCTCGTCAGAGATCCTAAACTCGTCAATGTAGTTAATAAATTGAAAACAGGTAAAATTGAAACCGAAATTGGGTACGCCCAGGTGGGATTAGTCATTTTACTTGGTATATTCTACGTTGCAATTACTTCCCTTGGTATCGATAAGTATAATAAGTGTGAAGGTATTCAAAGCTCCGAAAAGTATGCGAACCTCAAAATGTTCATGAGTCATACCATGACCGTTGCTATAACAATCCCAATAGTTCTTTTATTCATGAAACTTGTGCAAAATGAAGGTGGTGTTTTTACCATGGTATATGCCATTATGGGTCTTACGTCATCTGCCATTGCCATGGATATAATGCGCCAACCCGAATGTGAAAGTTCCGTTAAAGATAGCGACAAAAACTACGCGACTATGTCTATTATTGGTTACATAATTTTGTTACTCGCTGGGTCCTTTTTCACGTTTAAAAAATATCCTAAATTAGGAGAAGTGTTTAAGAAGAACGCGTAATGGAAATACACGAGTCTATTTATCTTTTACTTATGCTCTTGACCTACGTGATGCGAAGGGCAGGAACATTTACACTCGAAGAAAAAATGAAAATGATTGATTTTATTGGGTATATTGCCAAGAATTCAAACATTAGCAATGGCGGCAGCGGTCAAACCCGTGAATGCGACCATAGCACCACGTCCTACATTACGCAGGGCGAATGATTCAAATTCCTCCTCTGTTAACGTCGTAAACGCTTTCGTTACACTATACGTCGCTAACAAGGTACAACCAAGTCCTAAAAGTGAAAATGGCGGATACGTCATTTGTTCAATAACGTTTAAACCAGTTAATCCCCAATTTAAAAGTCCAAGTGATGATCCGTACATGGCTGCACGACCATTTACAGCTTCTATGAATGGTAAATTTGGTCCAGGTGGTGGTTCATCAGATGCAGATGCCGAGTGTCTAAACCTTTTGCGCTTTGGTTTAATTGGTAAAAATTGTAATCGGGGATTTAACGCTTTATTGTTCATTCTTTTTTAGTATCGGGGGTATTCTTTAACATCTTTAAAAGTGTATACATACTCAAAAATAAACCAGTTGCAGAATACACTACAGAAATATTCGATCCTTTCCTAAACTGGTATACCGTCCATAATAAGCTTGCAATAACACCTAAAAATACGTATTCGATAGAATAATAGTTTAATTCTTCTGGTTCAGATTTATACACTTTTTTGAAATGGTTAATCATCTGGTATAAACCTATACCTATAGCAATTGTTGCTAAATGTTCGGAGTTCGTATCCATTATAATTATTAAAGAAATTAATTATTAATAGTATATAAAATGTCTTCTCAAACGCCCGAAAAAATTGTCGCAAACTACGATTCTAAATCGAAACAGTCCAAAAATGTCGCACTGGAAATGAAAAAAATTGTTGAACGATACAGAGGTAAACGTATCACTAAGGAAAACGTGTGTGTTTTAGTCTCTACACTCATGCTCCAGGCCCAAAATCTTAAAACGGTTTCTGGTCCAGATAAAAAGGAACTCGTCATGGATTTAATCTTTTCCATCATTGAACAGATCGATGAAGGTGATACTGATTCCGAATTCGAAACGCTTCTTAAGGCAATGGTACCCGGTATGATTGATAGTTTTGCACTCATGTTAAAAACAAGTGCCGGCTGTAAAAAAATGTTCGGGTGTTTTCGTTAAATAAACAGTATAAAGTTTCAATTCGTTATATAAATAATAATGAAGTTTCCAAATTTAGAAACGATGGTTATGTATGGTATTTATACAATACGTGATTTGATTTTGTATTCACAAAACAAACTCGTGAAACGTAACGTTACCATTTTGAATGAGTGTGATCACTGTTCTTTCGTTTTTTCCGGTAATACGTGTACTAATTGTAATGATATTAAAAATAATTCGCTCGTATAAAACAATGCAATGTCCTATACAACCGTTGTTACTTATACGACCAAATTAAGAAACGAGGTAAAAAGTGATTGTTTATGTTGCGCCGAACGTCGGCTTATAAAAAACCTAAAACACGATTGTTTAAAAAAGGGGTACCGTTCGCATCAGTTCAAATCGTGGATAAACAGAAAATATGGAACATTAGTGATATACCGTGAAACCAGTTACGGTAACGGTATATCACTACCGTGTGTTCTATGTAGAAAAGTTATAGATAAATACGATTTAAAGTGGATCGCACACGATGGCGAGAAATGGATTCACTCTTGGAAAACACCATGTCTTCCAAAATCACGACCCACGAACAAACAAAGAAGACACTTAGGGTTTGGTCTTAATGATTAACCCTAAAGCCGTTTCGAGATTGTTCTGGTTACGTTTGAGTGGCTTTTCCCTTTTCAAACGTAGTGTTTCGTTTTTACCAGATGCACTTGTTATATCGCTCAGTTTTTTCGTATTTGAAACTATAGGTATAACGCGTTCCGGTAGAGGTTCGGTTTCTATTTTTCTAGGTTTTTCTATATCGACTACATTGTTTTCTCTAAATTGGTCTATAGTTAAATCACCGCCAAACTGTATAAGTCTTTGTCTATGCGGAGCTCGTTTTATTTGTCCGATCTTATCGAAAAGTTTTCGACGCATCATGACCATATTTCCACATATAAGTCCACCGCGATTACACCCGTACTTATCTATTGCGTATGTTTTCATACAACTCCATGAACAGAAGTTACCGGACGTATAAAATTTGTTTCGTCGTTCGTCGTGTTTGTGAGGCATACTTAAAGCCGTACCCTCAAATGGATGGCAACACCACCAACACCACATTCATAATTTAAATTTACTTTTTTTCTTTAAGTAAATAAAACAAGTGCGGTCATACACATAAAACAAGACGATACCGAAGAAACCGTACCGAAAATCTTAGTCGATTGCTTTTCAATAAGTTTTTTATCCTTATCTTCCTCGAATTTAAACAGTTTTTCGGTTAAACTCTTTTCTTCTTCGTCGTCTCCGTCTTTGTTTTCAGTAGTAGTTTCGCCATTACTACCTTCTTTACCACAGTCTTGTTTCAAACTAATATTACTCCCTAACAAATCACCACCTATATCGAAATCGGCTTTACATATACTTATATCCCTATTACAATTTACATCCCAACTTGTTGGTTGGTAAACGTTACCGGCACATACAGATCCATAACACGGTTGCATACCTTCAAACTGAGCTATATCCCCTTCGTCCAAAGAACTTGTTATCTTATCCCAAATAGGTTTAACTGTTTTACACCCGGGTAAATTTGGTAACTGATCACACAAACCGGGTTGCGTGACGTTATAACACCCACAAAACTCTTTATCGGGGTTAGCGTCGCAATACTTTATCGCTAGTTCATGATAAACGTCCTCAGCACCCCAAGATTTTAATGTTTCTTTTCCACATGTAGAAGTTGCTATTCTATCATCTTTATTACAATATTCTTTAGCCTGTGTGCGTTCAATATCTAAATCTTTACACGTTTTATCCCCAGCTGTATATAAGTAATTATCAATGTTACTACAAAAACCTTTTTGTGCGGCTCTAAATAACAAAAGATGTCCCGGTTTTATATCATCACTCATACCTCCTATATCTCTCCAATATTGTTCCAATGCATCTGCGTTTTTACTCAATTTGTCACCAAAAGGTATGTCATACATTTATATATAACTATATAATTTTTATCCATCTTCGGGATCGCAACATCTAAATTTATAATAATAATGTCCTGGATTACCAGAATAGACGTACTTTAATTTTGCTAACACCTTATTACCTGGGCATTGTACATTATGTCTATTTAACCAATCTATTCTAGCTTTATGTGTATCTTGTGCAGGTGTAGAATGTTCTGTACAATTTTTCATAGGAACTGTACCACACCTATAATTAAACATAAATTTATCTGGTCCGTAACTATTACCAAGTCTAAAATATTTAAGTGGCATATCACCACAATCTAAATTAAAGTTTTCCACTAACAAACCCACATAATCATTATGATTTACTTTCCAATCTGTTTTCATATCTATATTTCCATGTTGCTGTTTTGTACCTTGTACACATTCTATGTACGATCTACATTTACCATCTATACGGCCAGGTACACTTTGAAAGTCCCATCTATGTATTAAATTTGAACCACAATCCACGGGATGTCTATCTAAATATTTTATTCCATGACCTTCACATACCGCACCAGTCGTATATCCACCCTTTATACTATAAGATTCTATACACCTTTTTAAACTAAAAAATAAAATAAGTAAAAATAAAATAATAAATACAATATTCATTTTACTATAAGTTTACATTTTATTTATAATTTCAATAGCCTGTGCTTTCTTACCTTCTGATAAGATGTGTACGATTTCCTCCTTCTTTTTTTCGTCGATTTGTATATCTTCCATCATACTATACACTTTGAATGGACTTGGTTTATCTTCTTTATTTATATAATTGATAATTTCATATTTATCACCTACGTTCATTTCGCGACCCGTTCGTGAGTATATCACGAGTACGACGAGTGCAATTGCTAAAATAATTGTTACGGTTTGCCTGGTAAATAACTTCATCATTTAGTATACCGTAACATTTTTTTATCATTTACTTAATAACATTACCATGGATATACACATTATACACGACGATAAGGACGATACCGAATATTGTGTTATGTACCGAACGTTTGGGTCCGCCCACCTAAACTTTCTAGGCCATTGTGTTATGGGAAGTTTATTCCACGGCGGTTTATTAAACGGTGGGTACCTCCGTTTTGCACGCTCGGCTGCCGTAGATCCACTTCGTCCGGGTTCGTCCATCCAATCGGGTGTTTTATCTCTCCCGTAATTACACTTTACTATAATTTCGTCATCAGTCATGGTTCGAATATCCAAATAATCGTCACATATAAAGTATTTATCTTCACACCCTTTCGTCGAATCTTTTGGTATATACCCGTCGTCGCATACACGAGGTCTACAGTGTCTAACATCTTTTAAAATTTTATATCCTACAACACCTTGGGTTGTATCGTCTTCGTCCACGCAATCAAATTTATAGTTTGCGTCACATAACCCGAAATCGTTTTTCTTCTTTTCTAAATCGCCATACGCTTTATCACACCCGTACGCGTTCATGTTTGTTTCACAGACTTTGTTCAAAACGTTATAACATTCACACCACTTATCCGTTGGGTTCGCATCACAATACGCTTTCGCCGCCTCGTGGTACTTATCTTCACCCATTTTTGTTTTTGTACACTCGCCATCACTTTTAATCTTATCTTCAAGTTTACAATATTTCAAACGATTACTATTATTATTATCACGCGAAATACACGTATCTCCAGGTGGACCAAGTGCAGATTTAAAATTATTCGCATCAACATTACAAAAATCATTGGCTAATTCGTCAAATTTAAATGCGTCTTTACACTCTGATGCAGACAAACCCGCTAAAAGTGGTTGAGTTACTTCAGCGCCATCATATTCTCCCGCAAGAAGAGCACACGTACAATCTGGATTTATATTATCAGGGTCGTGATCTCTTATACAATTATGTAAATGACGAGCTACATCTACAATATTCCAATCTTTTACCTTTTCCCATTTTGACCAATCGATTCCTTTTTCGTCCGCTATAAATTTAAGTTTTTTATCCGACATTACTAATATACATTTACTTTTTTTTCTCAGGGAAATATAAAACATGGGAGGAGGTGGAAGTCAGACTATTGAACAAACGTTTAACCTTTCAGCCATTAATAAAAGTATATATAACCAGGTCACTACGAATACACAAAAAGTGAGTGCAAGCTCTACAAATATTCAGAGTTTAGGTCTAAATGTAAAGGGTTCAATGATAGGGTGTCCGTTTAATGCAACACAGAAAATATCAACTGAAACACAGACCGATGTATCAATGGTACCCGAAACTATTCTAGCCATGAAAAATGAAATAACAACACAAATGCAGGCTGGTGCACAGGCAGCAATAGAAAAATCAACAGAAGCCGCTAATATGCAGTTTGGAGATAAACAAAATGTTAAACAGGAAACGAATATGGCAATTGAAAATATAGTAGATACAACTATTACAACCGAGAACTTATCTGAAGTTATATCGAACGCTGTAAACATCCAAGAAAATGTCATGAATATAGGTGGTGATTTAGATTGTCAAGGTGAACAGATTACATTAGGTCAGGATATATCGGCTAAACTTGTTACAAAAGCTGTCATGGCATCACTTACAGATGCACTTATTGAAAACAAAACAACAAATCAGCTTGTAGCTGATTTGGGTGCATCGCAAAAAACCGAAAATAAAGGTCTCGCGGATATCGTCGGTACATTTTTTGAAGGTATAACCGGACCCATAAAATACGCGTTAATAGCTTGTGTATTAATGATATGCGTTGTTATCATAGGTTTAACCTTATTCTTATTATCACCCGCGGGTCAAAACTCCACGCGAACAATTGCTAATGCCGGTGCCAAAAAACTCGGTGGTCCTTTTTAAGTTAAAGAAATAATTTTCCTTTATATTATGATTTTAAGTATAGACGTCGGTATACGAAACTTAGCCATGTGTATGCTCGACGAAACGTCTAATCTTATTGTTCAGTGGGATGTTTCTGGTGTTCCCCCTGAACATAAAGACGGCTTATTTGTTTCTTTAAGAGACCATTTAGATGATAAACCATGGGTTTTACAAGCGGATACAATTCTCATTGAAAAGCAACCCGATAGGAACAAAAAAATGAAAACAGTCGAAAACTTTCTTCACGCCTATTTCATTATACGTAACCCTAAAGCCGAAACGATCATATACGATGCAAGGTTCAAAATACCCGATTTTGCGGGTCCCGGTAAAGCCATGTATACAAAACGTAAGAAAGCATCCATTGAGCGGTGTCAACAATTCATATGGAATAACACAGTGAATGCACACTGGATCCCTATTTTTAACGCCTCGAAAAAGAAAGACGATCTTGCTGATACCGTCATGCAAGCCATTAGTTTCACGAAACGCGTCGAGCCCATGCAAAGCGTTTCGAAAAAGAGTAAAAAACTCGTTCCTCGTAAACCTAACGAGAACCAAAAACGGACGCGGTACTCGAAATCAAATTTAGCGTACATTTATAAGAATAAAACAGATGCCGAAGTTCTCGAAAATAATAAACGGTTCATGAAAGACCTGAAACGGTATTATAGAAGTATAGACGATTTAGTTAAGGAACTTGATTAAAAGTTTTAATATAATATTTAAAGATAGTTTTAAATATTTGTATATATGACTATACCTATATTTAAACCGAGTCCTGCGTGTGCCTTAGGTAATCTTTCACTGTGTATAGCCACACATATTCTCAATACGCATGGAAAAGGTATGCTTCATACAGATGTATATGCTTATGGACGGGATAAATCTTTAGTGTTTGAACGAGTGTCTGAAGATGGTGTTATTGAAGATTATGGAAGATTGAATTCTTTTATACATTTACGATATCCAAATATTGGTGAAATTATGCGAACTGTAATGAAACCAAGTGAAAAAATGGAGAAGATGATCGAAAAACATTGGGAAACAGTAAAAGACTGTGTCGCCGGATTTCACATTCGTCGCGGTACGTATGCCAAAGATAGTGCCAATTTTGCATATTACCCGTCGGCCTCAGACAAAGCTGTAGATGCCATGATATCTTTAGCTAATGAGCTTGATAAACCCGTTTTCATTATGAGTGACTCGGTTGAGACAAAAACTTACTTCCTATCTAAAGTTTCAAATGGAAAATCACTCGAATTGCCAATTGGATTTACTGCATGTGAACATTCACAGGATGTTGAAGGTATCGATGATGAGGACGTATATAAAAAAATGAACAGTATTCTCGAATGGTTTATTATGTCAAAGATGCCTCAAGTGTATACGACGATGGGTGGTGTTATAGGGCGTAATGTACCACCAGGTACGAAAGAAGGCGTATCATCCACATTTGGGTATTCTGCAGCATTGTATGGCAACAAAATACCATATTATGTATTTAATGATGGATATATATTTTATCCAGATGGTAAAGAAAACAGTCCACGTCTCTGTTGGTCTGATACAGATACTAATAACTACATCATGTTACGTGAACCAACAAAGGAAAATATAACGCGTCTGAGAAATGAATATGGAATGTGGACTGTTCTCGTAAATCGTAAAACATGTGAAGATGCATGTATATTAGATTGGTGTAAAACTCGTGCAAATGTTAAAATCATAGAACCAAATGAAACAATTCAAGTGAATCAAATCATTGAATTTAAAGACATACAATTTAAATAACATATAATGAAAGTTTCTATTATAGGTGCTGGCAAAGTTGGTATCGCGTACGCAGTTTTTTTAGCCTCGAAAGGTCATGATGTCACAGTTATAGATAAAAATGAGAAGTATGTCAAAACACTCAACGACGGAACATTCGAGACTAATGAACCAGGTGTCAAAGATGGACTTCATAAAATTAAAAAATTTACAACCATTGATGAAGATAAAAGTGATATATGTGTCTTACTTGTAGATACTCCCACATGCTATGCGGGATATGATCATACAAATCTCGAGTATGTCTTAAAGAATGTGATCGGTCGTCACAAAATAGTTATAGTATCATGCACGACCCAACCCGGATTCTTAAAACAATGGCCAAATGTGTACTATAATCCACTCTTCATTCAACTTGGAAATCAAATCAAGCACCAGGAAACGACGAAAAGTGTTTTAATTGGTGGTAAACCAAATGTTCATCTCGATACTTTCTTTAGACAAAATCATGGTGATGATGTTAAACTTCATTACATGTCTCAAACTGCCGCAGAAGTTGCGAAGTTGTCTCTCAACTGTATCATCACAACAAAAATTTCGTTTGCAAACATGATCGATGAAGCTCTTTGGAGGAGTGGTCACGGAGACGAATCTGAAAAAGTTCTTGGATTTGTAGGAGACGATCCTCGCGTAGGCGAAAAATGTTTGAAACCTGGATGGGGGTACGGAGGTCCATGTTTTCCTCGAGATAATAGAGCCCTGTGTACGTTTCTTCGAGAATGGGGTGCTTCAGACTATATTCCTATAGCTACACATGAAACGAATGAACGTCATGCCATCGTCATGGCCATGAAGAAAAGTGTTGATAATTCCGAATTTAATGATCTCAATTACAAACCTGGTTGCCCCGTATATTGTGACGAGGAATCTCATAAATCTAAGACAAAACAAATTAGACAACTTTCATTTTTGGGGAGAAAGTAATATAAAGAAGTCCGTGAACTATTGTGTATATGAGTGACATAAACTGTATAGTGAAAGAGTTCTGGGATAAGCGTCCATGCAACATTCGTCATTCAGATAAAGATGTTGGAACAAAAGAATACTTTGATGAAGTGACGAAGCGAAAATACTTTGTTGAACCACATATCAAATCATTTGCGAACTTTGAAGCGTACAAGAATAAAGATGTTCTTGAAGTTGGGTGTGGTATAGGCACGGCAGCACAAACTTTCATCGAGCATGGAGCTCGATACACAGGTATAGATATTTCTCCATCTAGTATCGAGATCGCAAAAAAACGTCTGGGTATATACGGTTTAAAAGGTGACATATTTGAAGGGGATATTCAATCGCTCGTGATACCAGACAAAAAGTTTGATCTTGTGTATAGTTTCGGTGTGTTACACCACATCAATGATCTTGAATCTGCACTAAAAAATATTCAATTAATGCTTAAACCCGGTGGCGAGTTTAAACTGATGATGTATGCTTCGAACTCATGGAAGAATACATGTATAAAGCGTGGTCTAGATCAATTTGAAGCACAGAGTGATGTACCCATCGCGAATACGTATACAAAAGATGAAATGAGAGAAATTCTTAAAGATTTTGTAAATATTCGTATCGAACAGGATCACATTTTTCAATGGAATATAGATGAATATAAACAGTATAGATATAAAAAAGAACCATGGTTTGAGGTCATGCCAGAACCCATGATACACGCCCTTGAAAAGGAGTATGGCTGGCATCTACTCATCACATGTTATAAACAACTTAAAGGTGTGTAGTAAATTATATTTAATGATAAGATATCATTACTTTAATAGAAACTTTCCTATTGAAGTTACCGAAAATACTGTGAAATATACACCCTATACATTTCAGGAAAATGGTCAAATTTATGAGATTACTTCAATATTTCAATTTTTTTCATAAATTAATCCGTATAAAGAATGTACAGTGGTTGACATAGGTGCTCAGACCGGATCGTATACACTCTTCGCCAAATATTTACCCAGAGCGAAGTTTTATTCATTTGAACCATTTAAACAAAGTTTTGATTTATTAAATGATAATATAAAACTTAATAATATTGAAAATATTACTACATACAATATAGCACTTTCAAACATAGAGGGTAAGACTATATTGAATACTTCTAAAGGTCATAATGGACTCCATACTTTAGGAGCAACGCCTCTCAGATTTAATGATGCGATTCCAATTGAAGTCGATACCAAAACATTAGATTCATTTTTTTATGATATTGACAGAAAGGTTGATATTATTAAAATTGATACAGAGGGATGGGAGTTTAATATATTAAAAGGTGCTTTAAATACATTAAAGAAGTACAAACCCATTATTCAAATTGAATGGGTCCCTATTAATATGAAACAATGTTCGATTGACGAAAATGAATTTTTAAAATTTTTAACCGATATTGGTTATCGAGAACATTTATTTTGGTCTAAAATTTATGAAAACACGGAAGAAAAATTATTTGTTCCCGTTATGTAATTTTTAATGAAACTTTAACTAACGTAAGTTCTTATCAGCCGTATAGTACGTCTTTCCTTTCATGACGAAACTGTGTACCCGCGCATACGCCCACGCTTGTGGACTTGCACCCGGTCGGTGTCCCGTACGCCACGCGGCTAACCCGCGATCGTATACTGTTTTTAAGGTTTTTAAAGGTATACCCGTCACTTTAGAAATATCTTTCAGTTTCGTTACACCGGGGTACTTTTTGCGGAACTTTGAGGTATAACTCGACGTTTTCATTTCGACGTTCTTATCGGTTTTGAATGGTGTATAATCACGCTTCAACATCTTTTTGTATCGCGTTTCAACGTTCTTAAGAGTGTTTAGTCCCCTGAAATATTTTAACGGTGCATATATTTTACCTTCACTCTTACGAAGTTGCGTTATCTTTTTACGAATATCGCTATCGGATAACATCTTAAAGATTGTGTTCGTAGTTACAATAAATGGAGAAAAAAGTACTCGATCATGGTTTTGTTAGGCTCGTGGATCACATGCCACAAAAGGAACTCGATTCAGCAATTGTTCAAGCCGCTCGTGTCTCTTACGGAGACGGAACGAAAACAACTCGAGGTGATGCTGGTCTTATTCGATATTTAATGCGTCATTGGCATAACACACCGTTCGAAATGGTCGAATTCAAGTTTCATATAAAAATGCCCATGTATATCGCGCGTCAACACATGCGTCACAGAATGGCGAGTGTGAACGAGTACTCGGCAAGATACTCGGTCGTTAAAGACGACCACTATAAACCCGAAGTTTTACGTGGTCAATCAAAAGTAAATCATCAGGGTTCCGAAGGTGAAATCGATACAAATAGCGAACGTGAAAACGTACTAAATAAACACTTTGATACTTCGTACGAAATATACACGTACCTACTCGATGATGGTGTGTGTAGAGAACAGGCACGAGGTGTACTCACACAATCTACGTATACGGAATTTTATTGGAAAATAGATTTACACAATCTCATGCATTATCTTCGTCTTCGCTTAGAACCAGGTGCACAAAAAGAAATTCGTGACTATGCAAGTGCGATTTATGAACTCATACAACCACTCGTACCTATTACCATGAAAGCGTTCGTAGATTTTAGAATGAATGCCATTCAGCTTTCAGGACCGGAAATAGAGGCTATTGCAAACGGTACACCTATAGAATCACTCGGTGAACGTCGAGAATTTGAAGAAAAATTGAAACTTTTGGGGCTCGATAAAAATATCAGTAAAGAGTAAGAATAAAATGTTTTCACTTTCCACAGTATCTACAAATTTTGCATCGACGCAAAAAAAGTTCAAGAAGTTTGGGAAAAAACTTCGTAAACAAAGACAAGAACAACTCAAAAAAATTTCCGAAAAAGTTAAGGAAATTGGTAAAGACGAAATTGAACGAACAAAAAACTTGTTCGAAAAACACAAGGAATTCTTTACCGAAAAAACTACTTCGTCTACATCGTCCCCGGAATCCACCGCTATTGATTTTTACGAGAAGCCCTAAATACCAGGTCTAAACTTAACAGTGTTAAAATGACAAAAGCACTTTGACTTCCGTGATCCAACATATTACCAGCAAAAACAGCTGATAAAACACTATACTGTACGTATCGCATTTCTTTTCTTGACTTTTCTAACGACCTTTTCATAGATGCTCTCGATTTTTCTAAACCGAGAACAGCTGTACTTATATTTTTTATACGATTTGGCATTTCTATAGACGTTGAAAACATATCACCTATATCGATAACATCCGAAACTTGTTCTCTGATCATTGGTTCGAGATATTCAAAATATGTAAAATCAGGGTCTAAGTTCACACACGTTCCTTCGATAGTTGAAAAAGCTTTTGCGAGATACACAAAGGACGTTGGTATAATAAAAGGCTTTTTTTGTGCCAATGATAAAAGAAGTTCATCTTGTAATATATCATCTTTTAAACTCTTACCATCGAGTGTTTCGAGATAACTTAATGTTGTTTTAAAAAAAAGTTCTATATCACTCGTATCCGATGTCGTTGGTAAAATTATTTTTAAATCTATAAGTGTATCGACTATACCTTTCGTATCTTTATTTATGATATACAAAAACATTTTCTTGAACCCTTCTTTTATTTCGTCCGTTAAATCTATAACTAAACCGAAATCGTAAAA
>Ga0222716_10000942_pt1 | contig 24589 bp, 21 predicted proteins | sample C33_13DmetaG_FD_165044 | JGI IMG/M metagenome (GOLD analysis project Ga0222716, IMG submission 165044) | Estuarine water microbial communities from San Francisco Bay, California, United States - C33_13D | ecosystem: Environmental > Aquatic > Marine > Unclassified | place: USA: California... | reverse complement strand
AATATATATTTAATTTAAATATTATTTATATTTTTTTTCGGTGGTTTTTATTTTAAATATTTTCTCATATATATATATAAATGAATGCTAATGACAAAAAAACTTTGGATGATTTGGGTATATATATAGACCCTGCAATAATTACAAAATACTCACATAAAAATTCTAACCCTGAAGATTGGTGTAGATTTTATTATTATAAGAATAAGAAAAAAACTTTAGTAAATAATATTTCTTATGATAATGAAGTTTCTAGCACATTGAATTATAAAAAAAACACTTTTTATTTAATGTCTATCATGTCACATAAAGACCCTTATTTTGATTATTATTTTTGTCTCAAACCTGATCTGCCAAAATGTATTGTCAAAAAATCAAATAGAAATATTAAATTTAATAAACCAAAAAATAAAGTTGATTTATATGAATATAAACATAAAGATTATGATAGATGTCCAAAAACTGGCAAAATAATCGTAAGATTTGATTAATATAATTATCAAATTATATTAATTAATAATGTCTTCCAAATCCCATTTGAAATAATGACCTATTATTATTTGTTCTATGAGCATTGAATTGTTCAAATAAAGATGGTTCTTCAGGTTTTGGTTTGGGTTTAGGAATATTTACTTGTTGTTTAATTGATTTTTGTGGTGGTCTTTGTTCTACATATCTTGGAGGTTGTTGTCTTTGGACAATTGGAGGTCTAGGTTTTTGATTAGATGGTATTATCTTATTAGGATGTGGATCTTCAGATACTACATGAGACTTCATTTTTCTTTTTTCATATCTCTCCATAAAATCACAAAATTGTTCAAAAGATTGCATTGGATTTATAGGTTTTGGTTGTGGTTTAGGTATTGGTATAGGTTCTGATACTTTCTTCTTTTCTTCTTTCTTCTTTTGATATTTTTCTGCCGCTTTTAATCTTCTTACTTCTAAACTCTTTTTTCTTGCATCTGCAAGTTTCTGTTTTTGTGCCTCACTCATCACTCTTTTTTTTCTTGGTTTTTTATCTCGGCCTCTCTTTCCAATGTTCTTATATTTTTGTTTAGTTTCACTTATAAGATTTTCAGATGTAACTATTTCATCTTGCTTTACTCCAACTTCCTCAGAAATAATCGTATCAGTTGGTTCTCTTAAAGGCACTGGTTTAGATACCTTTTTATTCTTCATGATAAATATATCATTTACTGTTGATAGATTATGAACATCTTCATTTTTCTTTTCATTTAATTCAGTTGGTAGATCTATTATTAAATCTAGATTTGTGGGCTCAGTAGAAGTATCATCGTCTTCTACAAATTCAGGTAGTCCTGTAATATTTTCATCAAATACTTTCTTAACCATTTTTTATATATAATATAAAAAGATTTTTTTATTTGTATTAAAATTTATATTTTTTGTATTAAAATAATGTAAAAAATATAACTTTTTTTTAAAGATTTTTTAATTTACAACTCTAAATCTTCCATATTGTTGATGCATTGGTTGATCTCCTCCCTTTAAAACTGTATCATGTTCTCCCTGTCTGATTTTAATCCATATTGTTGTATCAGGAGATAAATTTTTTAACTTTCTACCTGTTGGGTCTGTAATTTTAACTTGTAATTGATTTAAACTATCCATACATAAATTTGACAATTTTATCCAATTCTCATTTGATGCTTCAGTATATACTGCTCCATTTTCTGTTGTTGCGGCCATTTCGGTATTTTTGACAATTCTTATAGGAGCAATACCTAATATTTGTGCATCATTGGCTCCTCCCCAAACTGAAGATCCACCACCTAAAGAACCTTCTATAGGAACATTTGGTAGTTGAATTATTGCAACATCTTCGGTTTCTGACCAATTAATTGCTGGAAAGCTACTTTCTAAAGTTACAACTGTATTCTTAACATATTTATTTAGACTATCTTCTCTAAAACCTAATGATTTACCAACATTTGCTTCTCTATCTACCATTAACCTAAATTTATTATCAATAAATGGGTTTGTTCCTAAAGGCATTTCTCTTACTGGACTAAATCCAAAATATACATCTCTAAATGGTGCCTCATTATTGGCAATTACAACGCCTGGGGGCCCTGCTATTGGTTCTCCTTGTCCATTATATAAACTTTGTTCTACAACTCTACTATTACCATGTCTAAGTGTTGAAATAGCAATTTCTTGTGGTGCTGTTCCTTGATCAGGGTCTCTATGTTTTAAATTACAACCTTGATATATAGGTAGATATTTATATAAATCAAAATTACCTCCATCTGTTACTACACAATAACCTGGCTGACCATTTAATGTTGCAGGGTCTGATTTAGTAACATTATAAGTTGTTACTGCATTACTATGACTATATCTTCCTTCCCAAATAAATTTATCTGCATCTGTGCCTGGCAATGTTGGTGCTGTTGGGTCAGTTCCACATGTTCCTGCTTTCGGAATTAATGAAATTTGATTATCTCCATTTTGTAATAATTGACCTTCACCAAATTGAATTGCATTATCATAAGAATATGGTTTATTAGTTGGATGATAATAATATTTTACTTTCCAATTATTTAATGCATCATTTGGTTCTACTTCCCACCATATATCATATTTTACTCCTCCATTTGCCCAATTATCAATTAATTGTTGTCTATTATTTGCACTATATACTGGATTTCCCCATGATGTTACTCCTACTCGTCTTTGAGATACTAAACCTCCCATATACATAGTTAATTTATCTCTTCTTTGTGCATATGCTAGAGTTGGTAGTAACCAATGATGACCTGCCATCCAATATGGATTTATATGTGGTGATCCACCCCATCCTCCTGCTTCTGGCAATAATGGTGCCGCTCCTGTATTATGTGTCCAACAAGCATATTTACTTAATATTGCTTGGGTTTGATTTGTTTCAAATACATCGGCAGGTGGTGACCATAATGCATAAGTATTATCAAATCCTAATCTTGTAATAGGCAATTCTTGCCCTAAAGTTAATTGATTATCGGTTTGTGATGGATCTGCTCCATAACTTCTATAACATCCAGTTGAAGCAAAAAATGATCTCTTGGCTTCTGCTGAAGATGTAAATGTATCTTGTTCATTTGCCATACCACCAAATACTCCAACTTGAACGGTTTGTGCTCTAGGTGTAAATGATAATTTTTTAGTTCCCAAATCATATATACATTGTATCCCATTTCTGATACTTGATACTGGTTGATTTCTATACCATCCACTACTTTCTTGTCCTGTTGGGCCTTGACCAGCAAATAATGCACTTTGTATTGCTGAACCTAAATCTAAATTTTTATAATTACCTTGTGGAATTTTTATAACATATGGGCCTGTTTCATTTAATCCTGCTGTTGCAACATCTCCATATTGAACTACAAAAGTATCATTATTCTCTGATATTTGTGTTTCATCCTCGGTATTTTCTTTATAATTAATGTTTGAACCTACTAAACATAATTCTGCATTCTTTGGCAATTTTATCCCTCTTCCAAAGTGATTTTCAAATTCTGCGGGGTCTTGACCTTTTGAGTTTAAAACTATTAAAGACATTTTATATATATAAATATTTAATATATTTTTTTTTCTTTTAATATTTATATATATAAATGGATATCTACCCAAATTTTAAGTCCAAAGAAAGAAAAGGAATGAAAAGTGCTTTACATCCTGATATCATCCTCAAAAATCAACTAAATCTAGAAGAAAAAGAAAAAATGAAATTTACTCCTGAATGTGTATTTTGTGATTATAAACCACCACCTAAAAAAAATAATAAAAAATCTAAAAATAAAAAGAAGAAAAAATAAATATAGTTTTATTATATATTAAATGGAATACTATGGATATATTGGATTTGGATTATTTGTTTTATCTGAATTATTATCTCTTACAAAAAAAACTAAAGGCAATGGTTTATTACATTCTCTGGTATGTATTTTAAAAGGATCGGAATGTGTAGCCAAAACTGTTAGAGAGCAAGTTGAAAAAGAACTTGAAACCTCTGATGTTTCAATACAAACTAATTAAATAATCTTAATACAAAATTATTTAATTATAATAAATCTAAAAATCCTAAACCTGTTTTCTCGTCTTCTTTCTTATACATACCTTCTTTATCTAATTTCTTCCAATTATCTATATTATCATCATAAACATTCTTTTCAATTAATTGTTTCATGATATCAATTGTTTTGAATTTCATAGTTGCTCTTCTTGTATCCTTATCTTTTGCATATTCAATATTTTTGAAATTAAATGATGATATCTTTGCCTTAAAAGATTTAGGATTTTTTGTTTCTCCAACTGGGCATCTATTTTCTTTTGACCAATCCCAAAAATCCCTTAATAAACTTTTAACTTCAACTTCTACTTCTTGATAAAATTCTTCATGTTCATAATATCTTTTCCATACACCATCTTCATCATCACTATCTCCATCTAAATCATTCTTAATCATACATTTATTAGTATAATTCAAATATGAACAATCAATAATCCAATCTTTCATAAATAATAATTCATAAGGAATAAATAAACTTGCCACATTATTGTATGCCTCAGTTTTACTATTTTCGTATTTTGCATGTTTGAAATCATAGTTTTCACAATCCATGTTATTATAATAATTATATAGCCATTGAGTAAATTTATCTGTTTCTGTTAGTCTGAAGATCTCTGCCCATTTATCTTGAGATATTCTACAATTTCTTCCATTACCTTCAAAAATAAACCATCTTCTTTCACCTGTCATAACATCTAATACTAATGGACACATTTTATTTGTTGTAACAATTAATAATGCATAAATAATTGCCTCAAATGGTTGTGCATTTTTTGGATTGAATGTATAGGAATTTTCAGATATTAATGATTTAAATCTTTCGGTTTTATCTTTTGTATCTGTCAAATTCATCTCATTTAAATTAACTATCAATTTATGAAATAATCCCATTGCATGTTTCCCTAATACATCTTCTACATTTGATGTTGTATTATAATGATGTTTTGCAATTACTTGTGCAATTCTTGATAATATAAAATTTTTTCCTTCTCCTTGAAGTCCCTTAATAATAATTCCAAATGGTTTTTTTCTTGATGGATATTTGATTTTATAAGATATTATCATATTGAATATAGTCATACACAATTTTGAACCTACTAGATTACTCAATAATCCCTCCCATATTTTTTTGTATGTTTTACTTTCTTCTTCTGAATACATTTCTTCATCAAATACAAAATCAGGATATCCATTAAATGTATTGAAATATTTACCTTCTATCATATCTTCATGTTTTTTATTTTCTGGATAAAAATCCATTTTATAATATTTTCTCATTCCTTCCATTCTCCATTTCTGAATAAATGGTATTCTTTTCTCTTCTCCATTCTTATCCTGTGTATATGTTGGAATATCTCCAAAACTTTCTTGTAATTTACACCATTTATAAGGTTGAGTTTCTCTTTTTTCTCTTACCTTTTGAGTTTCTGGATCTACTAATGTTTCAATATTACTAAACCAATAGTTACCATCTTTTTGAGTAAAACAGCAGAATAGCTCCCAATATGATTTTTGCATTTCAAAATCATAACATAAACTTTCTAAATATTCAGTATTGAATTCTTTAACAAATTCTGAAGGATGTTTTTTACCTAATAAATCTTCCTTCAGAAGTATATCTACTTCTTTCATTAATTCAATTCCTTCATTACAATCTTTAATAATAAATTCAATATTAAAACCAATTTCTTCCTTAACAATTTTATTTAATAATTCACAATCATGTTCTTTATCTTGAAAACCATCAAATGTATATATATATCTATTTCTAATCATTTTCTTCATTTCTGTCAATTTATTGATTACTATCTCTATACATATCCTCTCATATTGATGTAAAAATTTTGATAATATTGTTGATTTTGGGTTTTTCCTGAAAGGTTTTTTTAATTTTTTATCTTTGTTTTTATTTTTTTCATAATATTCCATTTTTGATTTGAATTGTTTCTCATTATCAATAACTATATCACTAAATATGTTTGAATTATTTACTATGATATATTTATTATTAATACATTCTATCTCTTTTTTTAATTTTGTGATAAAATGATTATCATGTTTTTTATTTTCTGTTAAAACAAAACCATTTTCTTCAACATTCTTATACCAACTATTAAAACCTCCCCCAAAATATGCAACTTGTATTATTAATACTTTACACATTTTTCTGATTTTGTCATTGTATTCTCCAAAATAATATTCACCAATTTCTTTTAACCATCCATCTCTATCTTCACAATATTTTTTTTGATATTTTATTTCTTCTTTTGGTATTTTATTCATCTTACAAATTTCAAATAATATTTGAGGTTGTGCATTTTTGATATCATAATCTGTTGTTGTTCCAATTGATAATGCTTGTCTGATAGCATTTGGTAGTTGTGACATAGAAACAAATCCTTTATAATTTGCTCTTCCATATCCTTGAGGCACTTGAGCATGAGTTACTAAAAAACCATTTCTGATTTCTTTTTTTAGTTTCTTCAAATGTCCTTGAAGATCTGAAAACGGAACATGAAATTCTTCTAACCATTTTGCATCTGTATATGTTTTGTTGTATCCTGATTTTATTATCTTTTTCAGATTATTACAATTAAGTTCTTCCTTAACTTTAGTATCAAAGTCAAATAATTCAGTTGTGTTTTTTTTAATTTCCCAAAGATTTTTTGTGTTAAACATTCTATATATATATATACTATATATTATTTTTTAAATAGTTTTTATTAATTTTCTTAAATATTATAATATATTTATATGTTAAAGTTTGAAGGGACTGAAAGTTAAAAATCCATACATATAGAGGCATTTCTATTAGAAATATAAGAGAGATTACTAATAGAAATATCTTCCGAAGGAAAAGAAGGAATTATTGAAAAAAAATAAAAAAATAAAAAAAGTTGTGGGATTTCAAAAAATGATTTCTGAGCATGCTATTTGCTTTAAGAATTCCTACAATTCCTTCATTTATTAATTGAGGATAAATATTCCTCAGCATCTAGAAGTGTATCTTTTACAATGCGTTCATTACTATCATCATGTGGTGTCTTTTCAACTACATAGTTGAACCTTTTAGGTGTTGGTGACATACTATTGATACATATTATTGTATCTTCTATAGTATAATCTCCATATATCCAATAAATGGGGTTAAAGTATTTCAAAAAAGTCATTTATTTATATTAATATAATAGAATATATTAATATAATTTAAATTAATTAGAATTTTTTCTTGGTCTGCCAGGCTTCTGTCCTGTAGGTTTGTATCTTTTCTTTTGTGCCCTTCTATTGGCACATTTACCTTTTTCAGTTGATCTATATTTCTTCTGATAAATCTTTCTTTTTTCTTTCTGTTTTTCTTCTTTTTCTTTTTGCTTTTTGATGATTTCTATTAATTCATCTTTAGTTAGTTCTTCAATTGTATTCATCTTATATATATATATAGATAATATTTTTTTAAATAATTATATATATATCTTTAATATTTATTTCATCAAATTTAATGCAAGAGTTATTTGTTTTTTTAATTTACTTGTCATTTTATGATTTTTACCATGAAAATCAAACATTTCTCCAACTTCTGTTTTATTTGCTTTACGCAATTCACTTTTCTTAAACTTATAGTCTTCCCCTACCTTAAGACTTTTGTGTAGGCCACCTTTATTAAAAGTAACTTTTTTCCCATCTAGTTTTACGGTTTCTTTTTTACTACCTTTTTTTTTCTTCATTTTATCTTTTAATCCTTTGATTTCCATACCTTGTTTTTCATTTGTCCTATCTGAAGAACTTTGTTTTTTCATCTTCTTAGAAGACTTAGTAGAACTGCCACTTTTATAACTAGGTCTGGCCTTAGTAATAGCATCTTTGTAAGAAATATTATGCTTTTTAGCATAACTTTGCACGTGAGATATCCAAGCATTTACCATTTATATATATAATTTATAATATATTTTTATTATAAATAATATTTATATTTATATTAATTTTCTTTTACATAAACTTGTTGTTGAGTTTTTACGCTATGGTTCATTTCTTCTGCTAGTTTCTTTTTTTTATCATTCTCTGGTTGGAATTGATTAGACAAAAAGATTTTTCTTAACATAGAAGCACTTATTCTCTTTGGTTTAAAAATCTTTGAAAGATACTTTGATAAACCATTTTTAGTCATTTTATTACCTCTACTATCCTTTAATAGATAATCATTTGTATTATTTGTAACATTAAGAAACAAATTAACAACTGAATTAAGACCTTTATCTAAGTTGATCTTCAGATTATCTGCTGTTTCTGATTTAACTGCATTTTTACCAAATGAAAAAAACTTTTTATTTCTAGATACAATTACTAAATAGATATTATTTTCTTTATCATCTTCTGATAACTTTTGAAAATCTCTATAAGAAATAACTTTAGTATCAGCATATTCTAATCTTCTTGGAGCATGTAGTGTATATAGTGATAAAACCATGTATTGTTGTAATGTATTAAAATCTTTTTTATTCTTAATTTCTTTAGTATTTTGTTTATATCCCATTTTTTTAATTTCCTTGCCTAAAGAAATTCTTTTTTTCTGAACATCTTCCCAATCTAACCAATTTTCACTCTCCTTAATATTCTTTTCATTATCTTTTAACTGTTCAGTATATTTAGAATGTTCATCTAATAATGTATTACTGTATTCATCATAAACACCTTTATACTTTTTTTCTGGTTCTTTTCTTGCTTTTGGTGATAAAGCAACTAGAATAGATGCAAGAAAGTTCTTCCTAGTAGAAGAAGTTTGTTCTTTAAGAAACTTCATGATTTCTTTTTTCTTAGACTTTAAAAAGTCTTTACTGTCATAATCTTTATTTAAAAATTTATTAGACAATTTGTTGAGATGTCTTTTATAGACATTGATCGTAGTATCTCTTACCTTTCTATGTTCTTTCAAAGTTTTTACTAAACTCTCCATTTATATAATATAACTAATATTTTTTTTAAATAAAAATATATTTAAAAAAAATTTTATAATATAATGCCTGACAACTAAAAAATCTTTGGGTGAGATAAAGCAGAAAAACACTAAAAATCTACTATATCTACTATATAATAAGATTAATTATTTAAGTCTATATTAATTTTTAAATATTTTTATATAAATTAAATAAGTTTTAATATAAAGAAATCTTGTTATATGCCTTATCTTTAAGTAATTTATAGTAATTTCTTGTTATAGGTTCATTTTATATAGACTTAAGGAATAAAATAATTATTTTATGTCTTTAAACCATTATATTTAGATATATGCTTAAAGGATATAGATATTAGTTATATGATATATAAAGAAACTATATATATAAATAGGGTATTTAAAGAAACTTTAATAAAATTTCTTTAACTACTTGTAGTATTTTCCAAATAAATATTTTTTGAATGATCGTTTTAATGGTTTTCCTGATTTCCCAATATCACATCTTAATGTATCATTATCAATAATAATAGTATCATAATTACATACTTGACAATGTGATACTCTACTTTCTACTCTATTACATAAGTTTCCTGAAGAACCATGTCTATGGTATGGTCTATTGTAACATTCTTTTTTGCAAGGACATTTGACAATGATATGAACATCATTGATTGCATATGCGTGGATTGTTGAATTATCTGAATTCATCTTATATATATATATTAGATATTATTTTTTTAAATGATTTAATTAAATAAACTATATATTTTATTTAATTAATTAATTTATTTTTAATCCCCAATTATTATATTCTTTTGGAATTTGTTTATTTTTTCTTTCTTTTAATTTATTATCTTTGAATGGTTTGTAATCTACTTGATGATGAACTTTCTTAAATTTAAAACATTGTTTTACTACATCAGGATGTTGTTCAATTAAACTATCTACTTTTCTTTGTAATCCATCTCCTTGATAAATACTATCTGTATTTCCTCCTTTACATGACATTGTAGTTTGTTTATTAGTAAGAAATTGTTGATGTAATATTGTTGGATATCCTTTTTTTAATAATCTCAATGATAGATCTGTATCTTCATTGTATCTACCTCTCCATAATACTCCATCTAATTTATCTTTCAATTTAATTGATATTAACATACATGAATATATTCTTGTATTCTTCAGAACTAAACCCCTATTTCTAGATATCTCTGGTAGGAATGATAAGTATTGTAACCCTGATAAATATAAATTACTATATCTATCACTAAATTCTTCACATATTCTAAGAAATACTGGACTTCTGATTTCTCTTCTACAATTTTTATGAAACATATAAAAACCATTCATGTTATCATCCATCAACCAATATTTCTTTTCTTTATTTTTTCTACAATAATCATCTACAAAATTTCTTACTGGAATTGAACCCTTTCCTAAATTATCTTTTTCAGGTGACATACTTAATAAAGTAACATGTTCATCATCTTTTGTTGTCTTTTCATATTTCTCTTTTTCACAATCTTCAATTACTAAATAATGTTTAATACCATATTTATTTAACCATGATGATGTAAGTCTTTTATCCCATCTACCTTTTGATATTACAAATATATTATATTTATTTTGTTGATCATCTAATGTTGATGTCCAATATTGATTTGTTGTATATTCCCTAAATCTTTTAGGATACCAAATAGATTTTTGAGATTTGAATTCTTCATTCATGTATTTCTTGAAAAATTTCTCACAATCTTCTTTTGTTGTAAATCTTACATTTATCTGAGGATGTGGTTTATTAACTATAAATTCAGGAAGTCCTTTCCAATTTACATTATGATAATCACCACCATTAAAGGTTTCTCTTTTTACTTTAATGTCTTCTTCTTTCATCTTCATTTTCTTCAGAAACTTTTGTAAATCATTCTCAGTATTAAATCTCATTACAAATTTCTTGAATGATTTTTTTTCATCATTTCCAAAATTAATAAAACTCTTCATATATATATACTATAAGATATTATTTTTTTAAATAGTTATTAATTATTTAAATAAATTCTATATATTATTTTTTTTTAAAGTATTCTTTTGGCAATTTTACCTTATTTCTTTTTCTGTCATCACCATACAAATAAGTATGAATTGATAATTTATTGTATCCATCATCGGTTAATTTATCTCTACAATGATCTGAACAAATACCTAGATAATGATTGTATCTATTTACATCTCTAGATATCTTATCTTTTGGGTGTTCTTCAAAAACACAATCGCAACATCTACAATTATGATATTCCATTTATTATAATATAACATTTTATTTTTAAAATAATATTTATATATCCATATCTTTACCTTCTGTTGGTGGTTGAGATTGTGGTGGTGGTTGTCCTCCTCCACTTCCATCAGTTGCAGGTGGTTTTCCACCACCTTTTGCAAGTTGTTTTTGAAGCATTTGTTCTTGATATTCTGGAAGTTTTCCTTTTCTTTCTGCCAGTTGCATCCTTCTAACTTCTGCCTCTGCTCTAGTTAATCTTTCTTCTGGTTTTATTTCGTCTCCTAACATCTGATAATAACTCAAAGCATCGTCTGGTGTTAAACCTTTTTGAGAGATATATAAAAAATCCATCTCATTAAGTTGGTCTATGGTCTGAGGGACTGATTGTCTATCATTAATTCCCATATCAGTCTCAGGGTCGTCCCATCTCCAATTACCTTGGCTAGGTGTTGATGGATTAACATTTTGATAAACATAAGTTCCTGCATTATTTGGGTCAGTTAATTTTAAAATACCAACTAAATTACCTGCTCTATTCATTCTACTTAATTTTTTTCTTAAATTTGTATATGTTCTTTTACCAACTCTATCATATCTATTCAAATTATCTTTTAATATCATATCAACAATTTGTTGTAATTCAGGATTTCTATTCATGGGTGATGCCTCTAATTGAAATTTACCCAATTTTGGATTTTGTTCATTTGGATTAAATGTTACTCTTCCTTCTGAATTGATATTTAATCCTGCAAGTAATCCTGCTGGTCTTCCTGATTGTGGATCTGCAGGAGCAGCAAGTAAATCAACTAAGGTATCTGGATTATTACCACTTAATTGTAAAAGTGCATCTACATTAATATTTGTAAATACTGATCTGATTGCTCTTGCAATATAATCTGTTATTTTATCACCTTTTTTAAGAGTAATCGGAAAATAATCTGGCGTAATTCCAGCTTCAGGCAATTTATTTATTCTCCAATTTTGAGTAACTTTTCCCATAATTCCTCTAATTATTGTTTCTACAATTTTTCTATCTATATCAGATTGTCCAATACCAAATTTTTGTAAATCACTATCATCTGGACTAAAACCACTTTCTTGTGTTAATACATCATCAGTTTGAACACCTAATTCTTCTTGGTCTATCATGGTTTGAGTTTCTGCTACATCGGTATTTACTAAAGTTCTAGTTTCAGTTCCAACATCAGTGCCTATAACATTATCGGTTTGAGTATCAACATTTTCCATGTTTGCAATTGCTTCTACTGCTTTATCTAATTGTTCTTGTGTAGTTTGATTACCTTGACTTGCTAGTCTAATTATTTCTGTTGCTGTTTCCATATCTGAGGTTTGAGGTTCTGCCTGAGATGCAGTAGATATACCACTACCTAAAACTGGATTATCACCTACACCTTGACCTCTTGAATTTACTTGAACTGTTTGAGTAGCATTATTAATACCATTTACCCTTTGAACAATTCCATTTTGTCTAGTTCCTATACCACCACCACCATCAATAATTTTATGACCACCTTTTTTAGGTTCTTTAGTTCCACTTGCCATAGAATTGGCAATATTATTAGTATTTTGTAATATCTGCATTAATTCATCTTGATTAGGGTCTGGTGATTGTTGATTTTCTAATTGACCAAATACATCTACCATAGGAGGAGGAATAATTGCTTGTCTTTGTATTTTATACATGATCGTTGAATTTTTTGATAATTTTGCTAGTTCTCCGTTTGGATTTCTAATTTCGGTATTTATTAAACTTAAATGTCTATCTTGATTTATCATAATTTGGAATGTAGAACCATATCCATAAAAGAACCCACTATTTGAATAATTTCTCATACAATAAAATACTGCTGGTAGAGGTGTTGAACCTGATTGATAATTTCTTTCTCCAACAATATCAGAATAAATAATATAAAATGGAGATGTAGTTAAAATCGGTGAGTTTGTTGCAGTTAATGGTAGTGATTGCACAGATAATAAAACTGCCTGATTATTATTTACACCTAAACCAAAATTAGGAACTCCTGAAGGAATTGCAGATGCAGGTGGTGTAATGGTTGGGTCATAATATAATGATAAACTAGGATTAGTTACATTATCAACTGAATTATTTAATATTAATGGTTTTACACCTTGACCAATAATTTTTGGGTCTTCAGAATTAAATGTATTTGGGTCAAATCTATTAAATTGATATCCATATTTTGGAAACAATGAATAATAATCAAATCCACATCTATCTAATAAACAACCCTCCCATTCTTTAGGTGTTGCTTCAATACATCTTGCAGTAATAGCATCATGATTTTCTTGTGTTTTTGTTAATGTAGAATTATCCCAATAATTTACTAAATTTATATCTGGAGGTGGATTATAATCAGGAGGACATAACCATACTTTATAAATACCAACTCCTGCTACTTCACTTCTAACACCTTTATTAATTGATGATTTGCCTAATATATTTGAAAAAACACTATCTACTGTAATACTATTTACTATTCCAACTTTATCTCCTAATTGTGATGATACACCATTGCCTAAACCTTGTGCAGTATTCAAAGAAGATAAAAGTTGATCTGTTTGTAAATTAATAAATTCATATCTATTTTTATCAGCATTGAATTGAAATGTTGGATTATTTGCACCCATCCAAATTAAATTTTGTCTATTTGCTCTTAGTGACCTATTTAAATTATATGTGCCAGAACCTGCAGATATTGGAAATGTGGTATCCAATGATTTAAAATCTGCATTCATTGGGACAATCATGTGATTATCAGAGGCAGAAGGTGATACTCCTATAGTATTGCCCCATGTAACACATCCTATTTGAATAGATAAAGGTTCATTATCAAATGCTTCATAAGTTTCTCCAACTCTTATTGCAGTTAATACTTGTGTAACTCCATCTTCATCTGTATGGAGATATGGATAACATCCAATATTTAATTCTTTCATTAATTCAATATCTGGATAAACAAAATTTGATTTTTTATATTTATCAGCATCAATTAATTGACAATTAACATCAGTTACGGCATCTGCAGTTATTTTTGCCATGTCTAATGAGGTATCAAAATAATTTGGGTCAAATCTACTTTCAATATAAACATTGCCTAGACCTCTATATGCTTGAAAGCCAAATTGCCAGTAAAATTGGGTATGATGATATCCAAAGGCGGCAGTAGTAGTTGAAGGACAAATTAATTCTCTTGTAGAACCATCACATCCTGAGCCATAAGTAGTATCAACTGTTGGATCTGCAGTTGCAGGATATTCATCAGTCCATGGCATAGTCATCGGTTGAAATGTATCAGTTGTTGCAGCGGCTCCACTATCTTCTCTTAGAAAAGAAGTTGCATTATCATTTGTAATACCTATATCAAAATCAAAAACCCAATCTAAAGTTCTTTCTTGTTTTTCATAATTATTACTTCCATTTACTTTATTATTATAAATTTCGTATTTTCTGATTTCTTTTGCAAGGTCTCTATATTGTTTATCTATTCCTTGAATTGTATAATTGCCATCACTATCTTTTTCTGGAAAATTTAAATTAGTAAATAATAATTGGTTCTTTTCAAAACTTGTAGTTTTAATTGTAGCAGTTCCTGATGGTAAAGTTAATGTAACATTTTTGTATAATAATTTTTCATTTAATATAACTGGTTTGCCACAATTTCTTTCTCCAAATGCTGGTGCAGGTTTTCTTGAATTTACGGTATTTAAATATTGTAAAGAAATTCTTTGCCATCTATCTCCTAATTGTGCTTTATAAAAATTCAGATATCCACAATTGCCATAAATTGGATTTTCTATTGCATCAATATTTATATTTGGATTTGGACATTTCTTTACATATGTTGATCTGATATAATCATCTGATGTTTCATCTACTTCCATATATCCTTTTTGATATAACCAATTAATTCCATTATCAAAATTTGCAGGTTGTATTTTACATGTTCCTCCAAATTTTACTGGTATTATACTATCCCATCTTGCGGCATATCTTGCATCTAAATCTGTGCCACTTACTGTAGGATCTACATATCCATTAGTTTGAGTAACTGGTAAAATAGAACTTGTTTTTGTATTTAAATTTGGATATAATTCTTGATTTGTTAAAAAATTATCATGTTCTTTTACTTCGGTATCAAATATATTTAATGTTTCATGTAATTTATCATTTAATTTTTGTGCCAGAGCATTTACATCAGTAAATAATTCATCTGCCTCTAATAATATAAATGCACTTAATGGTTCTAATTTCGGTAAAAATTCTCCACTTCTTGCAGATCTTCTACCTTGACCACACCAATCATTTCTTGTAAATATATATGGTTTGCCATTATTATCATGTCTTACTTGTGCATTTCTAAAACCTTGATTAGCGCCAGGGTCAGATATATCTGCCTTGGCAACACTTGTTAGATTTGAATTTGCACTTGAAGTATAATATGGGCCATTAAATAAATTATATTCTGTGCTCATAGTATTATCAGCAAATCCAATATTATTCATGTAATACCCTAGACCTCTATTTTTTGCAACATAAGATGGAAAGTTCTTCCAGCAACTTTGATTTAAATTATCATAATTTACTAAACCAATTTCTGAACTTCCTAATTTTTCAGTCTCCCAATTTAAACCCCATAAATCACCTTGTGATACTGTATCTAATCCACTCATTTCAGTTCTACTTTCTAAAACAATTTCTACTCTGCCAGTTCCTGCATATCCAATTGATGTAAGATTTGCTGTTTGTTCAATTATACTTTCTATCTTAATAGCATTTATTTCTAGGTTACCGCCCAAATCTTCTACACCCCACATCATACCATTATAAACATTACATAATTTATTTGCACCTGATTGACCACCAAACCATGATGCATAATCTGTAGGTTGTCCTGATTTTGGATTTGTATCACCTGATTTGCCTAAAACAAAACCAACAATTTCATCTACTCCTGCACCTACACTAGTAACATAATTGCCAGTAACATCTTTCATCGCAATAATAAAATGACATGTATTTGCATCAATTACTTGTCCTACATATGCATTTGGTGGAGTTCCTATAACTCCTGCATTTAAAAAAGATACTGAGCCAGGTGTATAAGTAAAACCTCTATTATTTGTTCCATTTGTTGCATCACCATATACTACTGGAGTTTGTTTATTTTCTGCATGAGTTCCACTTGTCATAGCACCTGCTGGATGACATAATGGCATACCTACTGAATAAGTATTATTATTATTCAAATAAAAGAAGACTTCAACTAAAACTTTATTATCACAATAACTTTTTTGTTTGCCATCTACTGTAACTCTATCTCCTGTAAATTCAATAGTTTGAGATGATCCAGCATTTTGAGCATTTAATGCAACCATTTCAACTGAAACGGTATCTCCCCTTTTTAATTGAAATTGTGTTTCAGTGCTCCATTTTGAATTATAATCGTTATTATCTTTATTATCAATAATGCTATCACTCCTAGATGCTTCAATTAAAAAAGTTTGAGTATTTGGATAAGTCTTATTATCGTTCATTTATATATTATTAGATTATAAATAAAAATTTTAATTAAAATTTATAATTATATTTTAATTAAAATTTAAATATATTCTTAAAGATTTTTCTTTTAACTTCCTGAAACAAAGATAGTGCCATTTTTAATCATCATAACTCTCTCATTTTCACACCAAACTAGAACTCTATTTTGTTCATAATTTTGTTGGGTTCTCTGATAAGTAAGATTTAATTCAACTGGTGATTTGCCTACTGACATACCTGCATATGCTACATTATCATAAGTTCTACTAAGATTAATACCCATGTAACCTAATGATCCACATAATGCACTTTCAAAATGTCCATACATATATTTATCAGTTGGAAATGCAGATTGTTCAGGGTTCAAAGTAAAGGCCGCGTTTTCAACTTGCCCAACAAAAGATGTTAAACCCATGTTTGATTTTGCAGGAGTTCCAAATACTTGACTTAGTTCATTCCATAATTTACAATCCATATCTAATGCATTTACAAATATGTTACGGTTATTTACTTTAACTTGTAAAGTTGTTTTGCCTTGAGATGCTCTAGAATTATAATCTCCTAAAATTGGATTACTCATAGATGTAATTGCACCTGTAGCATCACCATAATTTGCCTGTTTAGGTGTAGCAATTAAAATATTTCTCACAATTTGACTATCTAATCCTAACCTAACAATTTTATTTTGGTCTTGAGGTGTAGCAGGTGGAGCGGCAAGGCCTGGCATATATTCTTCTACATGAACATAATCGGTATAAACTAATTCAACACCTTGATTAGCAATTCTTTGTTCAATTCTTGCCATTGGTGATGGTCTATTTGGTTTATCATCATAATATACTAAATCCAATAACATTTTACAACTTTCTAATACTACATTACTTCCTGCCGCCCATGTATCAGTATTGCCTGCAACTTGATTTACAACTGTTCTTACTCCTAGCAAGTCATCTGAAAAATCTATAACTATTGTAATTCTTTCATTCAAAAGACCTAATGGCAATTGCGTTTGGGATAAAAATGGAAATACTGCCTTAAGTGGCACTGATATTTCTGGAGTTGCGGCACTAGTGGTTTGTAATCTGAACTCTGCCTTTTTATTATATACATTGCCAGTTAATGCTTCTAAACCAACTATACCTGTTCCATCGTCTTCTGCATCTAAAGAATACATACCTTTTAAACCTGCCGCGTCTTCATCAACTTTTAAACCTGAAAAATGTAGAATTTCGGTTTGATAAACTTGGTCTCTAATATCCTGATCTACAAATGTATTTTTAAGTTGTAAAAGATGTGCCAGTTGGTCACAATCTGCAAGTAATACATTGCCGTAATACATGGATATTCTTCGGATAAAACTTAATGCTCCTGACATCAATGGTGCATCTTGGTGTTCAACTGGAACTGTTGCTTTGAATGTAAAAAATACATCACTTTCTAATAATCCCTTTTGGGGTAGTAAAAATTTACATTGACTTTGAGAGGATGCTGTTGGTTCTAGCACTTCGGTTTCTACTCTTTGATCTTGAGCCTCTAAAGTTGTCATGCCTACTAATTTGGTTAAATCTGCCATTTATTATATATATTATTAAAATATTTTTTTTAATAATATATCATTTTTAAATATATCTATTTTTTATACACAATTATGTTGAAATACTTACAATTCCATTACTATCAAAATTAATCATTCCTCTATGTAAGAAATAGGAATATGCACTCATTGGACTGTTGCCATCTAATTTACTCTGAACTCTCATGGAGAACGGTTGCCCTCTAAAGCTTGTAGTTGAACCATTTCCAACTGCATCATATCTACATCCAATACCATAACAATTTTGAAAGCCATTAGTTCCAACCCCTGTAGTTGAATTATGATGAACATCATTATTAGCAATACTTAAACCTTCTGAATTTGCACCAGGCATAGAACTAGTTGCTCTTCGTAATTGTCTAAGAGCAGTTTGATAATAATATTGTCTTTGAGCCTCAAATTGACTACCTGCATATTGATCATTTACTGTAGCATCTCTTTGAACAACATTTTGTTCATCAATTTTGAATTGTAGCGGAAATTTAACTCCTGATTTAATAAAATCAATACCACTAATTGGTGCCTTATTAACTTGTGGATTACCTGCGGCACTAGATTTATTCAGAAGAGGAGTAGTTTTATAACCATCATCATTATATGATGAAATATGTTCTGTTGGCACAAAATTAGAAAATTGAGATACAACTGCACTTAAGGCAGGATTAATTTGTTGGGTATTATCACCATTATTAATTACACTGTAAAATGATTGAAATGCATTAAATGGCAATGCCTTAATTGGTGGTAGTCTTCCTCCTGCTGGAACACCAAATTCACCACTAAGAGATACATTTGATAATACATAAAAACTATTAATTGTAGATGGAGATGATGTAGTATTACCAAATAATGCTTGAATACTAGGTGCTAGTTGGATATTTATTCGTAGCCCACCTGTTCCTGCATTATAAGATAATGGCAATGGAGTGCCATTTAAAAATACACCACACATGAGAGGCATACTAACTTCTATAAAACTTCTTTGAGTTCCTCCTGTAATATCTCCTGCAGTATTACAAACTCTTCCTTGAACTTCTTTATTTGAAGTAGCACCAAATTGTTGTCCTAAATAAGATGTATAATCAGAAAATCCTGCACCTGATGGTATAAGACTAGCCAACATTCTAGGGTATGATCTGCAATATTCAATGACATTATTTTGCAGATTAGAAACTGTAATATTATCAATTACACTTGCAACTCCTACTTTATTATTAAGTAGAACTTCTTTCAAACCACCACCATCTTGATCGTTATTATTTGGTCTTGCACCATTACCATCAGTTAATTGTAATCTAAAATTAAGTCTCATTTTATCGGTCATCAGATATAAATCAGATGCTGTTAAAGAAAAAGAAATAAGTGGATTGCCAGAAACATAGGAATAAGTGCTTTCACCACTTGATTGATTTTGTGGTGATATTTCAAATTTTTGAACGCTTTCAATTATCTGTCGTGACATTTATTATATATATTATTAAATAAAAAAATAATTTAAAATACATCAATTTTTAAATTATTTTGTATTACCATAAAATTTGATCTGCATAAAACCCATTGCTTCCTTTTTTATGTCTATCTTTTTCATGTCTTGCCTTGTATGCTTTTCGTTTTTTATCTGCCACTTCTTTACCTTCAGTTGCCTTAAATGTTGGATAATCTTTATAACCTACTGCTCCAATTGAGGCAATCTTCTTACCATTTTTGAATACATCTATTTTCTTTTTTTTGTTTGAACTAGGTTTTATGGTTACACCTAATTTCTTTGCTCTATTTCTAGAATAACTTGTAATCTTGTAACTACTCATTTATATATATATTAGAAATTATTTATCATATTTAGAAACTCTACCTTTAGATTTTTTCTCTTTCATGGCAGTTTTTATTTGTTCTTTTGATAGTTCCTTAAATGTTGCAGGAGTTTTCTTAGAGATTTTTTTTGTAGGCCTATATACATCTCCTTTCTTCTGATAGCCTACCTTGCCTTTTTGATTTCTCCATTCTTCCTTAAACCATCTACTCAATCCATCCTTATTTTTCTTACCTGAATATGGTTGTTTTTTTTTACCATGTTTCTTTTCAAATTCTTCTTTGTATTTTTTAACTAAAAGACCAGATCTATATGCAGAATGTTTTGGGTATTTTTTTTTAATTTGTTTTGCTACTTTTTCATAAAGTTTTAAATCACTTGGTTGAGACATTTATTATAATTAATATAGAAAATAATAATTGAAGGAATTATTAAAATATATAGCATAAATTATGATATATATTTTATTATATTCTAAATAAAAAATAAATTTTAAAAAAATCAATAATTCCTACTTTTCCTTCGGAATAATTAAAATACTACTGCAAGACTATTTTGAGAGATAACTAAAGTTCTAATATGATATACCCATGTTTGAAGTAATTTTTCTATAGCATTATTTCCTGCGGCAGTAGAATATTCCATATCTAATCTTATTTCTTGATTATTTGCATCAAATGATTTACCTACTTTTGCAAGTTCTCTACCTAGTCCATACATCTCTTTATTTTTACATAAAAATCTTGGTGCAATTCCAAATCTAGAAAGTGCCTTTTTCAATTCATGTTGATGAATAGCATTCCATTCTAAATTATTTACAATTGATGCAACCCTTGTTACATCTACTCGTCTATTTGGCGTAAGCCTGTTAGCAATATTATATTGGTATGAAGTCATTCCATCCCCAATACTATTTAAATTATCATCTAGATAACCATTTTGAGTTTTGGATGGGAAGCTATTTATTGACATTGCTCTAAATTCAGTTGTTCCAAATAAAACATTAGGTCTATTTACTCCAGCATTTAAATTGTTTCTATAAATATTATAACTTGTATAATCAATTTTTACATTTCCACTATTTACTCTCTGAACCATTTTATTAATAACTTCTTGTTTTGCCTCAACTACACTACAAACTAATTCAACATTTCTTACATGATATTCTGGTGCCTGATTTAGAGATGATGTAAATACAAATACTCTTTTTCCTAAACCTGCCGCTTCTGCAGCATCTGGTGTAATACTAGCAATATTAAATGAAATTTTTGTTACTGCATCAGAAATACTAAGTATTTCACCACAATTAACTAATTTACCTGCATTATCTTGATAACCAATTTGCATACCAACTCTAAATCCACATGTATCTGAATTACAATCTACTGCTAGACCACCTGCTCCAACTTTATCAACATCAATTGATGTAATTGGTGCTCCTCCTGCAATAACTGTTCCTAGTTGGAAGAATAGACCTCTAGGATTATCTGAAGTAGTGGTTGGATTTGCTATTACTGCAGTTGCACTAGGTGGATCGGTTACGGCAGGTGCAGTTTCAGTTGTAAATCCTGCAGTGGTTACCATCCTAAGTGCTCTTACATTATCTTCTAATGTAATTCTTAATCTAAGTCCTGCTGTTAGTAATGCTGGAAATACTTTACCATCTGCTCCAAAAATACCACTCATATGAAGAGGAAGACAACATTCTACTGGTCTATATGTATTACCTGAAATTAGATCAGGTGTATAATATAATGAAGTTACAAAAGGAGCCTGAACTCTAGATTGACCTTCCATTAATGCTCTCATATTTCTTAAACCATTTGTTTGGTCATAATGAAACTTTTTTGCAGTCCATGAATTATATTCTTCAAGCTGTTCTAATAATTGTTGATTTTGTCCATCATATACCTGAATTTCAGATATTAAAGAATGTGCTCCTGCGGCAACATCTGGTTGAACGCAATGAGTTGTATTTTTTATTTCTACTATCCATTTAAGATAAGTTTCGGCAGGATTTAACATTGGGACAACTTCAGGAGGTATAAAAATCTCTATAACATCTTTAGCCTTATACTCGCTATTTCTGTCAGTTAAAATGCTTTTTGCAATTGTGGGAGTGCTCATTTATATATTTATTAAATAGAAAATATTTTTAATTTATTTTTTAAAATTAAAAATAATTATTATTTGTGTTATAACTAATATATTTTTTTTAAGTTTCAACACTAGTTTGTTGTGGAGCAATAAATGCACCAGCAACATTTAATTTCTGAACTGCTTGAGGTTTTATATTTGCTTGTTCTGCTTTACTTTCTGCATCTCCTCCTGAAATTTCTTCGTATAATCCATATCCTGCTGCACCTAATGCCGCGGCCGCTGTTACACCACCTAAAACTTCACCTACGAATGGTATCCAGCTAGTTGCTGCGGTTACACTTTCTAATTCACCTAAAGCACCTGTTGCCGCTGATATTCCATCTTCTAAACCACTTGTAACTCCAGTTGTAAGGTCTTCAATTCCACTTGTAGCACCAGATATGGCATTTGATATTCCTTCTCCTGCATCTTCTGTTATGGTTGATAATGCATTTCTTCCTGATGATAAGGCATCATTAACTGCATTCTCTGCATTCTCTGCACCTTCAGTAACTTGTGATACTCCACTCCTTGCTTGGTCTTCTAAACTTGAAGATAATCTTGCCGCATTATCTGATGCTTGTTCTTCGGCATTTGATACTTGTTGAGTAATTTGAGATGTTTGAGATCTAGTAAATGGAGCACTTCTAGTTAATTCACTTTCATCAATATCTCCATATCCTCTACCTACATCAGGATTGGCTGTTCCTTCTGATGGTGTAGGTCTAGGTGCTGATGGATTTGTAAATGGGGCACTACCTCTTAAGTCTGCCTCATTAATTTCTCCAAATGGCCTACTTGTTCTGACTTCTTGATCTGCAGTTAAACTACTTTCTGGTGCTCCTGAAGATGTATTATTTACTGAATTAATATCAACTCTATCATCTAAATCTTCTGCCTCTGGTTCTTGTTGTGCCGCTGGTTTTGTTCCACCCCTTAAAGCATTATAGATTGCTTTTCCTCCTTTATAAATTGCTTTTCCAGCATGAGGAATAGCCGCTCCTTCTAAACCTTGTTTTACTAGTTCTTCACCTGCTGCCTTAACATCTTTGGCTCTCTGAATTAATTCTCTTTTCTTACCTAAAGCCCTACTTTGTGCCTGTTCAATCAGAGCATCATGTCTTGAAGTTTGTGATTGGATGGTATTTCTGAAACCAGTCAAATCATTTTGATAACTAAAAGGATTGTTCATTATATATATATATTTATAAATAAAAAATAAAATAATTTATTTTTAAATTAATTTTAATTTTTAGGTTTTAAATAATTGGTTGGATACAATTTTTCTTTAAAATCTAAATAAACCTCAGGCGGGGTGCTATCTAATCTAAAATATAACCAACTGTATGGCTTTTCTTGTGCTCTTGCAAACATTTTATCAAATTCACTTGAACCTCCAAAGGTATCTGCAATATCATCCTTAATAGTTTGTAATTCTTTTTTTGATTTTATATTTCCTGATATTAACATTCCAGTTGCATTATTTCTGATAATTGTAGATATATCATTATATTTTTGATTTGAATATAACATAAGACACGCATCACCTCTATTTACTGAGTGTCTAAATCTTGTAGCAAAATGAATTGCTTTCCCTCCTCTTCTTCCATGTTTATTTAAATCTCCACATATATCATCTAATATTAATGCAAAACTTGTATCTCCTTCAGTTCCCTTCTTTCTTTTTTGATTAGTAATTATATTTGATATTATATCATCTGAATACATTTCATGACATGAATTTCTCCATTTCTCTGCCGCAAATCTTGAAGTGCTATCATTAAAAATTGTATTACTAATTATATATGCATCTTGAAAACAATCAGCATAAAAATTAGGATTTAAAAGTAAATTATTCCACATCACACTCTTGCCTGATCTGATGGGTGCTGCTACAATTAATAATTGTCCTTTATATATGTTTGGTAGATTAGGATGAAGTTTTTTCTTCTGTGACTTTTCATTTTCAATAGGTTGAATAGGTAGAATATCTAGGTTTTTATCCATTTATATATAATTAGATAATATAAATTTAATTTAAATATTATTTATATTTTTTTTCGGTGGTTTTTATTTTAAATATTTTCTCATATATATATATAAATGAATGCTAATGACAAAAAAACTTTGGATGATTTGGGTATATATATAGACACTGCAA
>Ga0222716_10000940_pt1 | contig 24653 bp, 29 predicted proteins | sample C33_13DmetaG_FD_165044 | JGI IMG/M metagenome (GOLD analysis project Ga0222716, IMG submission 165044) | Estuarine water microbial communities from San Francisco Bay, California, United States - C33_13D | ecosystem: Environmental > Aquatic > Marine > Unclassified | place: USA: California... | reverse complement strand
CATACCAATATATTTGTTTGTTGCTATATCACCATTAGGTTGCTCATACCTAACTTTAATATTAGACGATCTCTTTATCTTAACTGATAATCCAGGATAAGTCAAGCTTGTTTCTTCTAGATAAACGGTTTCATTTGTTTCATCTACAATTCTTGGATTAAAACAACAGATAACTGGATTAGACATAATAACAAATGCTCTGTAAGGCAAACCAACATGGTTTGCTGAAAGACTTAATCCATTATTATGAATCATAGTCTGAGTTAAATTATGTGCTAATTCTATTGGATCTGTTTGTGGTTCAGAAAAATCAAATCTATCCATCTTTTCTTTAAGTATAGGATTTGTTTTGTCTACAATATCTAATATCATTGTACTATCTTACTAAAGTTTTTCTGTTTTTTAAATCGAATAATGTTGTCAAATTTTTCATTTAACTGTTCTGTTTTGTGTGAAATGATAAACACATTTGTTTTGTCTCCAAATTCATTCAATAGTTTCATAAAATCTTCAGTTGCTTCACTATCAAGAGAACTATCAAAAACTTCATCCATAATCAATAGATTTGTATTGATAGAATTTCTTAATTGAGAAATCATTCTCCAAGTAAAAAGTATTGATAGATTTATTTTCATCCTTTCGCCTTCTGAGAAAGATGAATATGAAAACTCGTCTCTATGTCTACTTTTAATCACCTCATTAAATTCTTCATCTAATTCAAACTTAACAAAGAAATTTAAATCAGAAAGATACTTATTAATAAGTTTATTGATTATAGGAATATATTTTTTAATAATCCTAGACTTGATTCCATTATCTTTCAATAACACAGATGATGCAGAATACAAATCTTTCTTTTTTACCAACTCATTATATATATCATTAATTCTTACTAGTTCTTCTTCACTGTCTTTTATTTCCTCATTACTAATAGTAGACTCTTTTTTCTTTATACTTTTTATTTCTGCTTCAATAGATTTTTTCATTCTCTCTGTTGAAGATAAGTCAAAACTTATATCTCTAAATTGGTCTTTTACTTTTTCTAATTTTTCTTTACTTTCATTTAAACTTTGCATTTCCTTTTCATTGTTGAATATTTTTTCTTTTAGAAGAAATAAACCGTCTTTATATTCTTTAAGTTTATCATTCTTATCATCAATAGATTCTAATTTAAAACTTTCTTCTATTCCCTGTTTACAGGTTGGACAATCATCATTTGTTTCCAAGAATTTTATTTCTTCAGAGACCATATCTATTTTAGAATTTATTTTTTCTCTTAGCAGTAATAGATTTGTATTCTCATATGTAATCTTTTTATCATCTGAAATATCTTGAGATAATTCGTGATATTCCTTCTCAACTTTTTTCAGTTCCTCTTTTTTAGAAATGATAATTTCATCAATCTTTTCAATTTCTTTTTCTTTTGTTTCTACACTTTCTTTGCTTTCCTGTTCTCTTTTTTCAATATACTTTTTGATTATAATAATTTTTTCTTCTATATTTCTTTTTTGTTCTTCTACTCTAATAAAATCCTCTTTATTTTTCTGAACTTTATCTTTTAGAACACTGTTCATAGTTGTGAAGATTTGTAAATCTAAAAGAGTTTCAACAATCTCTCTTCTCTGTGCAGCAGGCAATTGCATAAACGGAAGAAATGTTGCTGACCCAAGAACAACAACTTGACAAAAAGATTTATAACCTATTTTTAGAATATGCTTTTCTAAATATTCTTGATAGTCTTTAGAATCTGCATTTTGATTTATTAAATCATTATTCTTATAGACCTCAAAAATATTTGGTTTAATTCCTCTTACAATCTTATATTTGTTTTTGTATAAAGAAAATTCAAGTTCAACAACAGCACCTTTATTGTTAATAGAATTAACAAGCTGTCCTTTATTAATTTTTCTGAATGGTTTGTTATAAAGAGCAAAAGTAAGTGCATCGAGAATGGTAGATTTTCCTGCACCATTCTCACCTATTATGAGTGTATTTTTATTTTTTGATAAATTGATTTTAGTATAAACATTACCAGTGGAAAGAAAATTCTTCCATTTTATATTTTCAAAAATAATCATTCTTTATCAATTGCCTCATTATATAGTTCTACTATAACTCTTTCAAGTTCATCTTTCACAATAGAACCAGTATTAGAACTATGTATATATTTTTTAAATATGTCAAGTGTAGATTCTGCTTCTAACACTAAATCTTCTTCATTTATCTCAATGACTTCATCTATAATTTGATATTTGTAAGGAGAATAGTTTTCAAGAAGTTCAATAAACGAATCAAAAGCAAAGTTATCTGTTTTGTTTTTTACAATAATTTTAACTATCTTGTTATTAAAATCTTTTTCTTCTAAGTTTTTTAAGTCAATATTATTTTCATCATATTCAAATTTATGATGAATGGTATATTCATTAGGTATAAAGGTTAGGTCTCTAGTTTCTAGGTCAAATATATGAAATCCTCGTGGATCATTCCAATCAGACCACATAAATTCAGAATGACTACCAAGATAAAATATATTACCATCAGAAGTTCTATGATGAAAGTGTCCAGAAAATACCATATCAAATTTAGAAAAAAGTTTTCTATCAAATCCGTGAGACATAGGAGAACCAACAAACATAGGAAATCCTGATATTTCTAAATGCCCCATGGCAATTTGACATTTTGTTTTTTCTATAAGTTCAAATGTTTTCTTTTCATTATCTTTACACACCCAAGGTAAAAATAATATATTACATCCATCTACAGAAACTTCTTGTGGATCAATATAACTTTTCACATTATCATAATCTTTTAAAAGCAAATCTAAAGCATTTACATCATTTGTATTTTTAAAATAAGTATCGTGATTTCCACAAATCAAATCCATAGTGATATTTTTATCACACATTTTATCAAGAAAATCTTCTCTTAATCTTTTAAGAGTATAGAAATTGATATACTTTCTTCTATCAACCAAATCACCAAGATGAATAACTTGGTTGATATTATTGTTTTCTAAATATGGAAAAAACTGATTGTCTAAAAACAGTTTATTATATTCATAGAAAATTGGAGAGTCATTTCTAACTCCCCAATGTGTATCTGATATTATTGCTACTTTCATTTTCTCTCAAATTTTTTAATAACGGTATTACAATAATCTCTAATTTCTTCTAGTCTTTGGATGTGATAGAGTCTATCGCTTTGTTTTACAATCTTTGAAACTACTTTATCTCCAATATCTTTAACTGCCACGGGCACTAAGTGATCTCTTTTCATCTAACACACCTTTCTTACTTAGGCTATTTAATTTAGCACGGTTTTTTCTCTCTGTCAATCTATCTTCATAATTTTTTATTATTTCGTCGGAAAATTCATTTGATTTTACACTTGATTTATCATTTTCAACAACTGTTTCTGGCATTACATACATATTTATTAAGTTTTTATGTTTCAATACAGTTTGTTTACTTTCTTTTTCAATTCTTCTTAAAAAAGCATTCCAAGCAGTTTGTGTAAAATATGCAAATGGATTATTTGATTTTTCAACATTAAATGATTTTACAGATGCAACACAGTCACACACTGCATCAGAAATCATATCCTCTTTATATGTATATCCACAAAAATTAGGTTTTCTTGAAAGATTGTTACATATAAGAAGTATTGCTTTACCTATATAGTTAGATATTTCTACTTCTTTGTTAATTTTATATGCAGAATGATATTTAACCATTTCCGAATACAGTTCTTTATTGTTTATATAATTTTTCTTTCTCATTGCATTTTTCCCTTGACAAGATTTAAACCGTGTGTATAATAAGACTGTGTCTTTGAAAGTCTAAGTATTAATATTGATTTTATATGTTTTGTATTCAAATTGTTCTTCATTGTATATCTTAACTCTTTCAATATAATGTAACAAAGTAAAGTTCTTACGCTGTTTCCAAGATAGATCATCAGATATATCATATAGAACAGCTTGTTCTTTGTTATCAGATAACCTTAGTCCTCTACCAATAGATTGTAGATTTCTTACTTTAGACTTAGATGGACTAGAAAATATAATATTATGTAAATTCTTAATATTAATTCCAGTAGAAAAAGGTTCCGTAAGATGCTACTATAATACACCCTACGCCCTCCTTTCTAGTTATGTTTGATGGTTTCAATTTATTTCTTCTTTCTTTTATCTAACATCATTTTTCTAAACTCAGGATCTTTCCATTTTTCTTTCATAGTATTGCTGTTAGATCCTCTTTTTCTATTCTTCATCTTTTCTTTAAAGTCTTCATCATTATTCCATTTTTCCTTTATAGTTTGTCCTGCCTTCTTTCTTTTTTCAGTATTTTTATTAACATCGTTCATTTTAATGTCAAATCTGTTTTTAAATTCTTTATCTGAATATCTCTTTTTAAGAGCATTAATAACTTTTTCTGTCCCATTAATATTATAATATTCAAGCATATCTAATGATTTTTTATTTTTTCTTTCTTCAGTCCAATATTCTTTCATTTTAATTGATTTTTTATTTTTTAAATTTTCAGTATTTGCTAAATTATTTTCATTGATATATGAGAATCCGCCAATACCACCAGGTTGTAAATTGTAAATATTATTATCTTCTAGATTTATTAATGAATTTTCCATTAAATTCATTTCTTTTTCATTATTACAACAATATAAAATTGTTTTTGTAAAATTTTCTATACCATATTTCTCTATTGCTTTTTTTATTAATTTTCCAGATCCCATATAACTATCATTCAAATTTTCTGTTATATGTTTTCCTATATAATATTTTCCATTTATGTTGTTTGTTATTTTATATATTGTATAGTATTTCATATTAACTCCTGTTGAATACTTTATTTTCTATTTAGTATCCAACTGTCATTAATATCATCGTCTACTGTTATTTCTTTTGCTATTTTAAAAGTTCCATTTGTCAAAGGTATTTTTTCATATGGAAGACAAGATATTTTTATATCACCAAAAGCAATAATAATAGAATTATTATTCTTTTCAACTATATTACGAATCTTTTCTCTTTCATTACCATCAATACCCCCATGAACAAAATAAATATCTTTATCACTATGTTCATTAGAAATCATATCATACAACACTTTTCCATGTTTGTCAACATACTGAAATAATAATAAAGTATTACCTTTTAATGATAAAGATAAATTAGTAATAAACTTGTTTCTTTCTTGATTGGATACAAGAAAATCCATTTCTTGTTGAAACGAATACTTAGAACATTCTTTTTTAATATCGTCAGGATATTGTAAAGAGATACATTTAATCATAAAATTTGATAAGTGTTTTTGTTCTATAAGCTCTGATGTTGTGATTATTTTCTTTACAGGTCCAAACAATCCTTCTAGCACAAGTTGATGTGTTTCAGATCCGTCAAGGGTTCCGGTGAATCCAAATCTATACTTACAGGTTTCTAACTTTGTCATTATAGAAGTAAGAGATTTGGATTTAAACAAATGTGCTTCGTCACCAATTACGACATCGAATTGGTTGAACCAGTCTTTTGATTGTTTGAAGATTGATTGCCAAGTTGAAATCACAAACTGTGATTTCATATTTTTATCTTGGCCTTGGTAGATTTTGTGAATATTGTCTGGATCGCTGTAACCATAACTAAGAAAATCTGATGCCATTTGATGAATAAGAGAAGTAGTAGGGACAATTATTAATGTTCTCAAGTTATAAAATCTTGAGAGTAAATAAATAATCAAACTTTTTCCACTTCCTGTCGGAGATAATAACATTTTTCTTCTAGATCTTACACATCTTACAAATGCATCTAATTGATATTCTCTTGGTTGAAATGGTAAATTTAAACTTTTAACAAAATCAAGAGTCTCTTTTACAGACATATTATCAGAACTAAAATCAGATAATAATTCTAATTTATAATCTCTACTTTTGCAAAATATTTCTAATTGTTCTGTTAATCCACCATATAATAAACAGTTCATTGGATTAAAAAGATAAATATTTCCATCCCAAAGTTTATTTTTATAAGCAGGCATAAATTGATAGTTTGGAACTTTAAAAGTAAAGTAATCTTTTATTTCATACCCTACACCAGGTTCACATATAACTTTATTGTAAACCTCGTTCACTTTTTCTAATTTTATAATTTCCATTATGCACCTGATGTAAATTTGATCCAATCAATAGCAGATTTGATATTGTATCCTCTGTTATTCAGAGATTTTATAATGGATTGTAGAAGGTCTATTTTCTCTTGTTGATAACTTATCTTTAGATTTAGATTGATAATATCTTTATCGCCTTCAAGATACATAGGTATTTCAGATTTTATAACCATACCTTTGGATGGAAGCTCCCATCCTTTTTTCAATGTCTCTTCATTGTGTCCTTGTGTATAAAATTCGTATTTTTCTAACCTTAATAGTTTAAGATCTGATTCATTTTTTTTAAATAATAACTTTTCCTTTATCAAATATTCATAGTATTTTTGATGTAATTTTGCTATCTTTATAGACTCATCGGCAAGCTCAGTCACATCTATTTCTGAGTCAGTTTTCCACTCAGACATAATCTCATCAATGTTCATAACAATCCTTATATATTTTGAATTTTATAATGGGTATATTTGAAAGTTGCACTACTACTTATATAGTTTACAGAACTGTCTGTTGAATTAAAATTTAATTCTGTTAAAGCTACGGGATGTGCATCTACAAAAGTTACTTCATAGTTTGCTATTTTTGTACTGGATAAAACTAATACAGTAATGTCAGACAACAGACCTTCGCCTGTTATTCTAGGGACATCTGATAATTCTTTATATTGGTCGTATGATTCTGGAAAACCTAAACCCAATATCCAATTGTGTATCTCTAGGTAATTTTGTAAGTCTTCATCGACCTTAAAACTTATTTGTAAAGGTTCAAATGATATATGATCACCAGTTTGTGGAATTCTTACAAATGGATTGGGAGTGTCTACTTGTGGAAGAGAAATGGCGGGTATATTTACAGATTGAACAAAGAAATTAACATGGGGTGCCTTCTTAATTTGAAATCTAAAATTAAGAGGGGATAAAAAGTTTTTATTTTCTGGTGTATTATCTACTGCTGACATACCATTCTCCTTATGGTATATTTATGATATAAAAAAAGGGAGTATAAAACTCCCTTAGTGTATTCCCGTGTTATTTATTATTTTTTTTATTGGGAATAAAATAGGGGAAGATTTCTCTTCCCCAAGCAGTATTACATTAGGTTATTAACAATAACTTTTCTGTAGTACTTGTTAGAGTTAATTGCAAGACCATCATCAGTAAATGGTGTTAGACCTTTTGCGAATGGGTTTGCAATCATACCGTAACGAGTTTTGAACCCTACCTTTGGCTGGAAGGAGAGAGGATCAACTGCTCTGACCATCTGTAGAGGAACATATGGACAGTAGAACAGACCAGCATCAAATGCTGATGAACCCTTATAACCAACCGTCATATAGTTACCACCGACAGCATATGGATCGATGTAAACTTTTAGACGACCATTAAGAACACCAGCAAAAGTGTTGCCTGTGTCATCAACTTCTAGGTTATTTGAATTTAGTGCTGGTGCATAGTCAAGAACACCGGCCATTTGTAGAGCTGAAGCAACATCTGATGAACAAAGCACCATGTTGCCTTTCCCTCTACGAGTCTCTCTTGCGATTCTGTTCGCTTCTCTTTCGAGTTGGAACATAAGACCCTTGAATTTTTCAACTGACCAACGACCGTTTGAATCTGTGTCTAGATCAAAAACACCAGAAGTAGTAGTGTTTAGGTCAGCACCAGTTTCAGCAGTGATGTTGATTGTACGAATAACTTCACGGTTGATTTCAGCAAGAATTTCAGAAGAAAGAATGTTGCTGAGTTCAGTTTCAGCATCAAGACCGTGGATTGCCTTTAGGTCTTGTGCTAGTTCCATAGAGTATTCTGCTTTTAAAGCACGGGTTTTAGCAGTAACAGTTAACTTCTCAATAGAGAAAGCCATTTCTGGGAATGCTGTATTACCATCAGTACCAAGAGTTTCAGCTTGTGCTGTTGACATACCAGAACCAGTGTTGTATGTATTAACAGCAGTTAGCGGAGAAGTGTTAGAAGCACCAGGAATACCTGAGTTTTCTACATGCTGCTGGCCAAAAGTATTAGCACCAGAAACAACAGAAGAAAATGCAGTATTAACTTCGTTGAAGAAGGTTTCATCACCAGCTTGGTTAGCATAGCGTGAACGCATTGCAAAAATAAGACCAGTTGGACCAGTCATTGGCTGGACACCACAAATGTCGTATGCAACTAGGTTTGGCATTGAACGACGAACAAGTGAAATAAGAACTGGATCAAAGATATCAACAGCACCGTCTGCTGCTGTTGAAGAAGAAGCACCCATAATGTTTGTAGCAGCTGGGTTAGCTTCTGTTAGAGTTTGATAACTACCGTGTGCTGCATCTTCTCTTAGTGCTTTTTCAGTATTTTCTAGAACTAGAGCAGTAACAGAACGACGATGAGTATCTTTAATCGCACCAACTGAGTCGCAGTCTAGGACTGGAGCCCACTTATTTTGAATATCCTCGGATAAATACATTGTTATTCCTTTCTATAAGATGTATTTTAGACTATTTATAATATATTAATTTTTGACTGTTCTTTGTAATGCATTAACGTATTTCTGCATTGATGGATGAACATAAGATTCATTTAACTCTGTTTCTTCTTCAAAAACTTCTTCTTCAAGATTAGAAGAAACTTGTTGTTTCTGAGTACCGAAATAATTTTCTTTAATGATTTCTAATTTTTTACCATACTCATCAACATCACCATCAAATTCAATTCCCTCAGCGAATGATAAAAATTTATCTTGTTGCATTAGAGTTAAATCTGATGAAACATCGTCAATTACCTGTTTTTTTACAGATTCAGAAAGAACATTCTTCAATTCTGAGTTTTCATTAATAGAATCATTGAGTCTGTTTTCGAGGTGTTCAACTTTTTCAGCTAGTTCTTCTACAATGTCAACTTTGTCCTCTGGCATTTCAATATAATTTTGTTCAAATAGTCCTTTTAGACCTTGAATAAATTCTTCATTTACTTCATTCTTCAATGTAGATTCAATGGCAACTTCATTTTCTGCCATCCAGTTTTCTACAACATAGTTTAAGTAGTTATCTAACTTATCAGTGACTTCTTCAGTGAAGTATGAAAATTCTTCGTTTAGTGCTTCTTCAAACTGCTCTTCTAGCTCTTGAGTTACAGTTGTAACTTTAGCGTTTACAGCAGCTTCAAAAAGAACAGTAGCTTTTTCTTTAAATTCTTCTGATAATTCTTCGCCAGCGAACATTTCGGCAACATCTTCTTTCATAGAACCAGATGCTGCAGATGGTTTGGCTGCAATAGTAGATGCATTTTTAGCAGCTGCATCATCAGGAATGTTATCTGCCCAGTGACCAAACTGAGCCATAACCTGATCAAACATATTTGCAACTTGTTCTTTTGGCATAGCTGCCATTGCTGACATCATACCATTCATCATTGATGATTTGGAATCTGCCATTTGAGTGTCTGTAACTTGACCTTTTGCTTTAATAGATTTAGCAGCAATGGTTTCGTTACCAGAATCTGGGGAATCCATTTCATACTTTTCATATAAGATTTCTTCTTGAGACATATTTGTTTCTCCTTTGAGCATTTATATCTATTTATAAAATTTATCTTTTTAATGATAAAGAGGAAATATAATCTTCAAAGATTGATAGTTTACTCTCTTCAATTTGTGACATTGACATACTACGAATTGATTTTTTAGTATTATTCAATTTTTCTTCTAGCCAACTGTCACTAACTGGATCATAAATCCATTCTACATTTTCCATAATACCTTGAACAAATGCTCCTGGAGCAGAAGGATCAGCGACAATATCAGCAGCTGTAGCAATTTTGTAATCATCTTGTACAACCATAACACCTGTTTTTTTACAGGGTTCAACTCTACCCATACCTCTACAAGATACACCAAGACTTGCACCTGAATTTAAAAGACCTTTAGCAATTTCACCCATTGGTGTTTCTGTTAGTCTTGCTTTACCAATATAGTTGTTACCATCTCTTTTTAACTCAGTGATAATATGTGAAACTCTATCAAGATTAATTTGTGGACCTTTTGGATGTCCAAGCTCACCATATGCTCTTTTTTGTTCTACTATCTCTTTACAATATCTTTCTGCTTCTTTTTCAAGAGTAGAGATAGGATATATTCTGCCGTTTTTATTTTTTTGTTCGCCGACTAAGAATACACCACGAATGTAATTATTCTTTTTACCAGAAGCTTCATCTGCTTCTGTGATATATTCTACTTCTTCTGTTAGTTCTTTGATTAGTTTCATCTTAGTACCTAAAAGCTATTGGAGCTGCTACCATACCAGTTCCTGTTAAAGTTTCTGTGGGTTCTTTTTCTACAATAACTGCTTCTGTGTTAGTTACCGTTACATTCCCAACACTACCTACATTAAGAACAGCGGCTGCACCAGTGTTAATGACTCTAACTAAATTAGAATTAGCAACCGTGTTTGCTGTTCCTATAGATATTTCAGGTCCTAATACTTTTAAAATCATTTTACACCCTTAATATTCCTTGATATGGTTCTGTTGTATTTACAGTTGGACTTGCTGTGCTAACTGCATCACTCTTATCATAGTAGTATATATTACTATTATTTATTCTTTTTTTTTATCAACCTTTTCAGGCAATCCTTTATGTTTTGTTTTCGCAAAATCTTCAAGTTGTTTTTCAGTCATAGATTTTGCTAACTTAACAACAGCATGAGAAGCATTTTTCATTTTGCCTCTTTTATACATAAGAGCCATTGCCATTAGTTTTTGTTGATTTTCACTTACAGATTTTTCATCAAGTTGTTCTACTTCTTCATAAACTTTCCTGTCCTCGCCAGCAGGATATCCTTGATATCCGTGTTGTTTCGCAACATCTGATGCGAGAACTGGTTTAATATTTACTGCTTTGAATGGAACATCACCATCATTTTGAACTGGATAATCGTGAACTTCTACTTCGTGTTTAGCAACGAATTTTTTAGCACCTTTATCATCACTACCAATGTAATAGTCATCATTTTGTCCAAGAGTAACCTTTTCAACTTTTCTCTTGCCATATAGACTATCGTAATTTTTTGGTGTTGTATCAGGTAGTCTTGCTACAATATCTCTTAGGTGCTTAGACATCTTCTACCTCGTTATCTTCTGGTTCTTCAATGGGTTTATAGTTATACATATTTTTAGCAACTTCAATTTTTCTTTCCCTGACAGCATCTCTTAGTTTATCAAGCATAATACTATTAAAAGATGCTTCAAAATCTCCAGGTTTTTCTTCTGTTGCCGCTCTAATTAAATCTACTGCTGATGTGGTATTTTCCATTATACTGCTATCCCCATTTGTTTCATGAACCCTCTGTTTTTAGCTACAACTTGTAATAAAGATCTATATCTAGTCTCTTCTTGAGGAGTTCTATTTCCTTTTTTCTTTTCTAGCATATCAATATCACGCTGTGCTTGTTGTATTTTTCTTAATTTATCTGCATTTTCATTACTTCCACCACCTTCTGGTTCACTAGCACCACCAGATGGAGCTTCTTGTTGGTCACTTCCTTGCATTTGTTGTTGTTGCATTTGCATCATCTGTTCTTCATTTTGTGCTACAATTGGATTAAACCATCTTGAATCTTGAGATTCAATTTCTTGACCAATCTCACCATCCATCTGTCCAATATCAGTATCAGTTTGTTGTAGAACATTCCTACGAACCCAGTTGTGTGAATAGTATTTACCAGCCATATCTTGGAAATCTCTTGCAAGAGAAAGTCTCGCTTGTTCAATTTCTGCTTTTTTCAATTCAGTGAAGTAACTTGTAGTAGAAAAATCAAATTTAATAAGAGAAGAAATTTGTTCCCATTCTTCAACTGTCATAACTTGTTTTAGAACAAGTTGTTTTTCGAGCAATGAATAAAACAAATGTGAAAATCTAGATCGTAGTCTAACAATAAACTTATTAAATTTAACTTCGTCTCTTGAAATTTCAGTTGCTCTACCCATAGAGAAAAGAGTATCATTGTTTAATCTATTAGATGGAACGTTTAGAGACTGTAAAAATCTCTTTTGAAAATATAAAACATCTTCCATCTGCCCTAGATTTTGACCTGGAGGTAGTGTAGAAACTTCAGTTCCTCTACCACCTTCTCTTCTTGGAAGCCAATAATCTTCCAACATAGTCATAAATCTTCTATCATCTCTAACTTCACCAGAAGCAGCATCATATATTAATCTATTTTTATGTTTAACCATAATTTCACGAACATATTGTTCTGCTTTCATCTTTGGTAGATTACCAACATCAATATACCAAATTCTTCTTTCAGGTGCTCTTGAAATTCTATAGATAACTACAGCATCTTCTAATGTTCTTAACTGATTTAGTGCTTTGATAGCTTTATGTAAATGAGATAAAACCATCTTTCCTTGTGTATCAGTTAATCCAGATACTGTATGAACAATAGCATCTTTTGATATTTTTAAACCAGTTGTAGTAGGTCCAACTGTTTTGTTACCATAGTTAAATCCTTTATCATTATAAATGTAATACTCTTTTACAACTTTTGTGATACCACCATCACCACCTTGTTTTGTCATAGGTTTTTTGGTAATCTCACGAACTTTCCTCATTTTACGAGGATCAATGTATCTAATTTCTTTGATACCATTTTTTGGATTTGCGGGATCAACTACAACATGGTAATATAATCTACCATCTACATACCATCTTCTGTATATATCATATGCATACTTATTAAATTCTATAATTCTTAGACATTCATAAAATTCTTGTCTAATAACATCTTTAATTTTATCATCAATTTGTAAGTCATCAAGATTAATATCAACGATAGTCTCTTCATCTATTGAAATAGATTCGTTTACAACTTCATCAATTGCTGAATCACATTCTGGATGAAGAGACATATCACGATATCTTGTAACTAGATCTGCTTCAGATCTAACAGTACCATCTAAATCTACATATGTTCCATATGCACCACCAGATGCTGCAGAAATAGTGGTTGCACCAGTATCATCACCTTTAGGAACAAAGGATTGAACCTTTTCTTCCTTCTCTTTGCGTTTAAAAATAAATCCAAATAAAGATTGGTTTTCTGCCATAAAATAGTTTACCTTTTATAAAGTTATTTCAAATATTATTCTGGACCTAAAGGACCATCTAGTTCTGATTCTGGTCTGTAAACATTTACACCACCAGCTTTCTTATCAGAAGTTTCAATTTCTGGAACCCAATAATCATATGCAAATGTAACACCAAATGTTTCAACAGTATTTTGAGCATCCCAGTCTAATCCAATGCCAGCTACTGTTGTTGGGAACGCACCAATAATTCTATATTCTCTAATTTTAATACCATCTTTAGAATATTGGGTGCACATTAAGTCTTGTTTATATTCTTCGGTAGAAACATTTGGATCACGAACATTAGATTGCATTCTGTTAATAGCATTTGACCATTTTTCAAATAATGCTTTTACAGCAAAGTCTTCATCGTTCATAACATTAACAGACCAATCACCAAAAGCTCTATCACCACCAATTTTAATTCTTCTTCCAAAATATGGTACGTCAATTGCTGCTACTGCTGATGGTGGAAGTTCAGCTGATCTACACATAAATCTAAACTTGTCTACTGAAACATTATCAATACCAATTCCCTGTGGCACATTAAGTGTCACAGAGAATAGGGATGGTCTGGCACCACCATATACCAGACCGTTTTCTTTAAAGGAACTAATGTTAAAAGGCATCTTTTACTCCTGTATTTGTATCTATTTAGTATTTATATTAGAAGCGTCCGACGACTTCAGAGAATTGTACACCAGTTCCAACTGCTACGAAATTCAACTGAATGAAGTTGATAGAACGAGCTGGTTTGATATAAATGTCTCCAACAAATTCGTTTCTATCAATAACATCAGGAGTGTTGTTTGTTTCGTCACACACAACTAAGAAATCTGTAATACCACGACGGCCTTGAACAGTTCTGAGGTATGGTACAATTAGATTCTTAAATTGTGATCTAGTAAATGCATCGTTAAATTCGAAGAGTGAGAATTTAGCAACAACAGAAATTGCTTTTTCAAGTACAATAAACAATCTACGAACGTTGATTCTATCAAAAGCACTTGGTTTATTTAGTAGAGTTCTATCACCAAATAGAATAGTGCTTTGACCAGGGAAAGCAACTACTGGATTAACACCATTTGGATATATTAAATCTCTTTCTGCTTTTCTTGGATTGAATGGTAGTTTAATAATATTTTTAATCTGGCCACGATTAAATCCAGCTGGAGAGAACCAAGGATCTCTTGTTTGATCTGTTCTTACACAAAGACCAGCAACATCACCATTTAATGGAATATAACGATAAAGGTCGTTGTAACGGTCATACATATACTTATAACCAGAATCCATAATACCATATGATGAACTACGAAGAGCATTTCTAAAGTTTACAAGAGACTCTGCTTCATTTCCATAGTTATTTAGAACTTTACTTTTATCTGGAGAAATAAGAACAACACAGTCTTTTCTAATTTCGCAAATATTATCAATAATATAATTTGCTAGTTGGAAGTTTTCAATCGTTTCACCACCAGATACTGTTGTACCACCTCTTGGTTTGCCTTGCATAATAAGTGAAATATCAACATCTTCTGAAGATCTAAATTCATCATATGCTTCCATTAAGGTTGCAACAGGAGTAAGTGCTTCACTCTTACCATCTTCACCTAATGTAAAGTTATAAGAACCAGGAGTTGTATTTGAAGCAGATTCAAGACTAATAGCAGTGTTTGAAACTGCTGTTGTTCTGTCATTTGTCCACCAAATATAATTTGAAACATCATTAATAACTTCTTTATAATAATTTGTAGCACCATCATTATTAACTGCATCAGATGCTCTAGAAAGATTCTTAAATGTTTCTAGAATAGAACCAGGGGTTCCTGTGAAACCACCATCTTCATCAACAACAACAACGTGCATTTCATCATTTGCAGAAGTATTACCATTAAATCTCATAAAGTCAGATTGTCCTGGTGCTGTATCAATAACATTAAAGAATTCCCAATATCTTTGAACTTTGGTGTCAACAAAATCTTTTCTTAGTCTATATGGGTCTTCAAATCCAAGAACAAGTGTATTTGTATTACCAGTTAAAGTTCCAGAAGTATTAGAAGCAACATATGAAATATCTACTGGTGAACCAAAAGGTGTAGTTGAAAGTTTAACACCTGCTGTGTTTGCTTGAACAACGTGATATGTATCACCACTAGTTAGACCAGTAATTTCTGCATTACCAGCAGCATTTGCATAAACAACAATATCACCATTTGTATATGGGTTAGAAGAAATGGTGATAAAGTCAAGAGCACTATTTACAACTACACCTGAAATAGAAATTGCAGAAGTATTAACATATGTAGAATTTACAGTCTTAGATTTTAACTGTAGATACTGCTTTGAAATAGATGAGTTACCAGTAAGGATTTGATCTCCAACGGAAAGTTGTCCAGCTACTGCAGCTGCAGAAGCATTTGAAGTTCCTTCAAACTTGATTGTTGCTGTATTTGAACCAACTCTAAAATCAACTGCAGTATTTACTGTTGAGTTAGAAAGTGCAATGTTTGAAGAAAACCCATCAAAAGCATCGCAGACAGAAACTCTTAAATCATTACCTAATTTACCGGGATACTTTGCTACATAAAGAACATCAGCATCAAACTGACCATCTTTATCGTCATATCTTTGTTCGTTTAGAACAATCTGATTTACAAGGTTTGACACAATACCGTTTGAAGAATCTGTTTGAATAGCAACAGATGTATAAGTTGTTTCTGGGTTTGCAAAATAAACTGATATTGTATCGTTTGCAGCTGCATTTTTACTAAGAGTAAATGAAGAAGAGTTTACTGCAGTAACATTTACTGATTTACCAGTAGCATTAATAACTGTAGAATTACTTGTCTGTGTTACATACATACCAACAGAAATAGCAGTTGTATTTGATGCAGTGAAAACAGCACCACCAGAAGCAGAAGTATTTGCTACAACACTATCTACTTGTGGAGTAGCACCATCTACATCTGCTGCACGAGAAACATATAGTCTATTACCATATGCTAAGAAATTAGCAGCAGTAAAAAATGTTTCAGCATTAAAATTTGTTGGCTTACCAAATCTTGAAACTAAAAGATTTTCTGAATCAATAAGAACTCTGTCTTTAATTGGACCCCAACGAAAGACACCAGCAATGGCACCATCTGTAGTGGCTACTGCAGGCACTACAGTTGTTAAATCAATTTCAGTAATATTAACACCTGGGCTTAACTGAAATGGCATTTTATTCTCCTTTACGTGGATTGATTACGATATTTTTTAGTATTTATTAAAAGTTGATTTTCAACGAGTCATTAAACATCCACGCATCTGGATTTATTTCTTCAAAAGATTCATCATAAAAATCTTCACGCCCATCAAAAATAAATCCAAAAGGAGCTAAATCTTGCTCAATATCTTCTTCAGTTTTTTCTCTTAAAGACATAAGAGTATTAATATCAGTATATTCTTTAAAATAATCTTGATCTGATAACCAAGCAAATAAAACCAAACACATTACCAAGTCATCGTGTTTATTATGTTCAGCTTCATACGATTTACCTTTTTTAGAAAAGGTAGAAAGTTCATTAATAGTATTAAAATCATTTATTATTAATTGATTTTGTTCAATTAATAATTTTAATATAGAACAACCAACTGATTTTACAATTTTAGTTGTTCTGACACCTTTGTCTATTTCTCCTTTACCAAATCCACCTGTAATTCTTTTACCACTTCTACCAGCATTTTCAGTAAAAAGAATATTATCATATCCCAAATCATAGTGAAGTGAATGTGAAACTTGTTCACCAATATCATTAATTTCTACAAGAACAGCAGAATCATTATAACCTCTTGCTACTCCGTGTATCATACTAGCATAATCAACTGGTGAAATAGCATTGTTTCTGTAAACACAAACTTGTTGATAAGGCATAGATGTTACATCTATAACCTGAAAAGCAGAATAATCCAGTCCCTTACCACGAGAAACATCACATACTGTTATATATGCGTGTTCTTTTTCTGCTTGTTTATATTGTGTAAGACCCTCTTTGTCAGACACAGGATTCATATGAACAAGTTCTTTTAATTTCCAACCAGCAATCAGTGTTCCAGATGAACCAAGAAATTCACACTCATATTCTTGCTGAAACTTTTCAATATCAAAGTTCATTGCAGCAAGAGTTTCATCTTTCCATTTACCATCACGGTTGGGAACATCTTGCCACATAATTTTCATAAAGTTATATTGATTTCTTTTTTGAACAGCATTTACCCATATACTATAGAAATGATTTAAACCATTTGGTGTTGAAACAAGAACAATTTTAGTTTCATCACCTGAAGAAATAGTAGGGTAAACAGAAGTAAAGAATTCATCCCATCCTTCAATGAATGCTGCCTCATCAATAAATAGTAAGTTGATAGCATAACCACGAATAGCACTTGAAGATGTAGCAGCAGCAATAACTCTTGAATTATTTTCTAATTCAAACGAACCTTTATTCCATTCAGTTACACCTTGTTGTAACCATTTGGGCAAATGTTGATAAGCAAGTTGAATTTTACCAAGAATTTCTCTGGCAGTATCACCCTTGTTTGCTAGAAGTGCTACCGTTTTTTCTGAATGGAATATAATGTACCAAAGAATAAAACCGCAGGTGGTTGTAGATTTTCCTGCTTGTCTAGCAGTTGTAATAATATTAAATCTATTATCCTGAAATCCACGAATCATTTGTTTTTGGTAGTCATATAAATTAAAGTTTACAAGACCCTCATTAACATTTATAATTTTCATATATGTTTCAATAAAATATGCTGGGTCTTCAGAGCATTTTACATATTCTTGAACGAGTTCAGGAGTCCAATCAATTTCTTGATTGATTCTCTTTAGATTAATATTACCTTTATAACCTTTAGCATCTATATCACTATTCTTCATTCTTCATATTCTTTAGTACTTTTTGAAGTTCTGCTGTGCTTCCAACAAATAAATTATTATTAATTGTTTTTGCTTTACCTTCAGGAGTAATATCTAATTCTTTGATTTGTCTTATTTTTTCTTGTAGTTCCAACAAATCTTTATTTGCTTTAACATTTGTTTCTATAAGTTTTCCTAGAACTTCAAATGCTCTTGGTTGTTGTGATCTTTCAGCAAATCCTGCTAATAAATCAATTGCTTCTTTTGAAGCATCAATCATATCGTGGATGTTTTGGCGAGCAGAAACAAAATCAGAAACAGAAGTATCATCTTCTATTACTAATTCTTTTTTCTCTTCTTTTTCTTGTTTTACTGGAGGAAGTATATCTAATGCTTCACCAATAGGATCTTCTTCATCATTCAATTTTCTATTCTCCATTCAGTTCTTCCCAATTATATATACTGATAACATATCCATAGTTATCATCTTCTTCAATTTGTGAGAATGGAACTGTTACTCCGTCTGGAGCAGATATTGTAACTGTTGGTGCTGAAGTATAACCAGAACCACCACTTGTAATATTAAGTTTTACAACTCTATACTCACTCACATTTGCTGTTGCAGTTGCAGTATTACCAGATGGTGATGCGGAAAAAGTAACAGTTGGATTATCAATGTATCCATATCCATCTTCATCTATCGTAACATATGAAACAACACCATTTTCAATTGATGCATTTGCTGTTGCTGTAACAAATAACTGATTATTACCAAAAACAGTTGGTTTATTATTAGAAGTCAGTCCAGGTTGAACGGTAACTCTTTCAGCAACTGCAGTATTACTTGCACTATTTCTTCTTAATGTGCTTGTTGTATTAGAGGATGCATATGTTATATCAACTGTTCCACCATATCTTTCAGTGGATAGTTTAATACCAGTAGAATTTGCTTGAACAACATAATATTTTGAACCACTGGTTAGACCAGTAATTTGAGAATTACCATCTGCATTTGCATAAACAAGATAATCGCCATTGACAAATGGTTGATTTTTTATTGTGATAAAATCTGTTGTGCTATTTACATTCTTACCCGAAATAACTGTAAGTACTTCTTCTTGTAAATCATAATCACCAATTCTTTTAGGGATATAGAAGTTTGTATTTGCAAATTTGATAATAGCAGAAGATTTCACAGGACCATATAGATAACCCTTTAATGTTAAATCTAGAGACCAAATAATTGCTCTTCTTTTTGTATATGCTTCATCATAATTATCAGAATAGTTTATACTATCAAGTATGACAGGAATATCCATAATCATCTCAACTTCTGGAACAAGTTGAACTGTTGTTGTCCAGTCAGGTGTAAAGTATGGAAGAATTTGTTCTACTATTTTAGAAGCATCTTCTGAATGATTGGCATAAACATATACTTTAAATTCTATGTTATATGGGACTGGATTATATTGGTATTTTCTTTTATCTGGTGTTGTTGGATCTTCAACAACTGTTCTAGTAACAGTATTTAATTTTCTTGAACCATCATATGCCATTTGACCTATTTCAAATGAGATCATAGGTAGAGGCATTACTGCAGTTTCTCTATCAAGACCAGAGTCTTGTATTACTCTAGCAAACATTTTATCTTTTGGTGCATATGTTATAGGAACTTTTATAAACTTTGTTACAGTGTTAGTGCTATCAGTTCTCTCAATGTAAATGTCATTGAAAAGCGTTCCTACAAGTGCAACATATTTTCTTATTAGACTGTGATAAAATGTTTGACCGAACATTAAATATTTCCTTCACTGAAAGGATCTTCTGATGAGAAAAGAACTATGTTATCTGATTCTTGTTGTATTTCATCACTATCATCTGCTGGAATCAAATCATCAACTGCTTTTCCTTCAAGAATAATATATTCCGAATCTTCTGTAACAAGATAATCATCTACTTCATCTTTTATGGAGAAATCGAGAGCATTCATAGAGAACTTAGATTGAATAATATCAATTTCAGGAATACCTGTATTGAATGTTTCATTTGAATATTCAAATAATTCACAAGTAACTTCCCAAGTTTGTAATGCTCCTAACTGATAAAACATTTCATATTTGTTTACAAATTTAATCTCAAAACATCTATCATTCAAAGGAAAATAAATCAGGTCTCCTTCATTAGGTCTTACCTGATCTGTAAATGTTCCAACTTCTTGTGAAAATATTCTTTGTGCCATAGAAAAAACAACTTGGTTTCGTATTTCTATACCAAACCTTGACATAAATTCACCATCACCAGAAAATCCATCTATGGATTTAATATACATTTCCATAAAATGTGCTGAATTATATGCTGCTTGATCGTCTTCACCGTAGATGTCATCATAAGATGTTCTGGTAAGAGGAATATAATATACATCGTGTCCATAAATCTTTATGGACTCAATTACTAAATTTTCTAGTAACAATTGTTCCTGTGAAGAGTTAAAATTGTTGAAGAAAAAATTAGTTGTCATACATTAGAACTCTTACTGTTATGTATTTTTGAAACTGTACCGGCAGATATTTTTAGTTCTTTAGCAATATCCCTATGAGAATATCCTTGTAATTTCTTTTTAGATATTTCCTGTGCTAAAGAATCACGATCTAATAGTTCTCTAGGTTCTTTTTGTGGTTTTGGTGTTTTTGGTTTTGGTGTTTTTGCTGTTTTATCATCTACACCTGTTTCTCCTTGACCACCAGTATCACTTTGAAATGCTTTTGCTGTAGCATCTTGTTTTGGCCATTCTATACCATGATGTTTAATTGCTCTTAAAACATCTCTTTTATTAGCTTCTAGTTCATTAGTATTTCCTTCATGGGAATTCATAGCCACTCTATAACCCTCTAGTGTTGGCCTAGAAGTAGTATCATGTCTTTGTAATGCATTTTTTACCCAATCTTCTTTATGAGGAAACGGTGGGGGTCTTGGTGTGACTTCTTTTTTAGGTGCTCTACCAAAAGGAACAACCCCGTCCATTCTTTTATAAGAATCTTTTATTGGTATTCTATGGACATGCAAAGGATGACCTTCAGGGACATTTTGAATAGATGTATGATAATCATTTAATGTTCTTATGCCTGATTTTTCTTTTTCGGATGGAGTGCTTGCTCTCCAATTATTATAATGATCTAAAATATCAGGATGAGGTTTTGCTTGCCTATTCATGTATGCAGATCTGGCCCTATTTTTTGATTCTTTACGTCTTTCCAGATCAATTTCTTCACTTATGAATTGCTTAAATGATAACATTTAATTTCTCTTTATTGTGCTTACATTTTTCATTGTGATATCTTGCTAAATTTCCTTTATTCCCAACAAAATCACAATATTTGCATTTTAGTTTTAGAGTATTTAGAGTTTTAAAATGTGTTGTATTTTTTATTTTTTCTTTATGTTCTTTCGATAAAGGAACACCTATTCTTTTTTTAGCAGCATTTCTTGCTGCTTCAAGTTGTTTATCAGTCTTAACTTTATTTTTACCCAGCATAGATTTTCTTCTTTTTTCTCTTACTTCTGGGTCAGAAGAACGAGTGTTTCTTTTAGATAGACCTTTTTCATATTTTTCACGAATTTCAGGTTTATTCATTGCCTCTTTTGTTCGTTCAGAGATTGTTTTTTTAATTTTTACTGAATTTTGTTCTTCAACAGACCAGTGATTGAATTGACAATCTTTTAAATTATAATATTTTTTTCCTAAATTTTCTTTACCTATAAGTGTTAACCATTCATTTTCATTAATTAACATTTCAATTTTATTGTCAAACTTTCCTATTATTCGTCTTCTAAAATCTCCAGGTCTTCGTTTATATGCATTTCTCATTCTATTTGACGAGCAAACATAACCATCATCTTCTGTTCCCCAATGACACCCAATATAATACATCTTTCTTTTTTTATCATACCAGATATAGACAAAACCATACTTTTCCATATTTTACTCCTGTTGTTTATTAATAGGAGTATTTATACATTATGTATGTTTATAAAGTCAAGGACTGGAAAGACTGTAAATTTTGTAATATATTATATAATGTTGGTAAACTTATACCTAATCCTACAAAAATTCCGATCATATCTGTCACAGGAAGTGAATATGTAGATATCATTTCTCTTTCTAAATTTTCTCTTTCGGCAATTGCTTCATTGTAAATCTGTTGTCCATTAAACTTCAAACCTCCAGGCATTTGCATACCCTCAAACTTTTTAAGATTTTCACCCCATTGTTGTTTAATAAGACATTGTGTATATCTACCCAACCATCTATCCGCCCAAGCATCTGTATAAGTATCTGGATCTACAACTTGATATGCTTCTGCTAAAAGATAATCCCCAACATTAAATCTATCCCAATCCATATCAACATGGAGTTTATTTACATGGCGATTGTAACGAATAGGTTGTTTACCAACCAAAAGATATTCTAGAAATTGTATATGTTGAATTGCCATAAAATATGGAACCATAGAAACAGAGGTAAGAGTATAAAGGTCATTCAAAGCAATCTGATAACGAATGTTAAATAGATTGTTTGTTCCAAGAGCAGAACCTAAGTCAAAGATGTTAATAACACCAATAATATTTTCTGGAACTGTGATATACTTGTTATCTTTATCTGTTTGTGTTATTTGATGCTTGTAAAATATCTTTGAGGAACCATCAAAGTGATAATCATAATAATATTTTAGTGCCTCGTCTATACGGTCTTCCACCTGGTCATCATCAACATTGATTTCAATAACAGGTTTGCCGAGTTTTCTTAAACAAAACTCTTTGAATTCTGCTCTTGTTGTTGGTAGAGCCATTTCTTACCTTTCTATGATTATTTGAAATCTTTCGCCTGATTTAATATCCAAATAATCTGTTAAAGTATATTCTGTTTTATACTTACCATTTCTTTCAAGAAGTCTTACTTTCATTCTTTTCATATCATCTGGTATGATATAAGTTACATTATGACCTGTAACTCTTTTCACATTAATAATTTCTTTTTCTGGTTCTTCTTCTTTTACTTCTTCTTCTTTTTCAAAATCCATCTCTACTTGTTTATTTATATCTTTCTTTTTAGAGAAAAATGTAACAAACATATGGAAAAACAAACTAAAATAATTCATAACAATACCTCTATGATCTATTCATTTTTTCTTTCACTTTAGCAACAACTTTATCTACCAAATTTTTTACCCATTGTGGTTGTGGTAGAAAATTCCAACCTACAATAAGACCTACGACTAAACCTAAAACAAAAGAAGTCATTTTTATCTCCTATTTACAAAATTTTATTGTTCTCTTTTCCAAGTATGTGTAAAAATGCTCTATGACCAAACCAAAATCCAATGATAGAACCAAAAATAGCAACTGTATATTCATCCCAAACTGCATCTAATATCTCAACAACAGGTGCACCTTGTTGTAACATAGCAAAAACTGCAACTAATTTAATAATAAGAAATAGAAAAAAGAATAGAAAAGTTAAAACAGGTCTAACAGCAGTTCGTAGTGTGAATATCCAGCCATCACCAGTAACAAGAGCATCATGCTGTCGAACAGATTTTCCTTCTTCGATATCAGCTTTAGTGTCTTCAATATAGCGTTGAATATCCACTCCTTTAGACGCTGCCTCAATTTTCATCTCCATCAATTTTATTTCATGACCACTCTCTTGTCTTTTCTCTAATATTTTTACTAAACTAGGTATTGCTGATGTAAGAAGACCAACAACAGCAGAAACAATGCCAATCATACAACACTCCTATTTATAAATTTCTTTCCAGTTTTTCTTTTGTTCTTCCATATGCAGTCACACCAACAATGGTTAACATAGAAACATGATAAATTCCTGAACCTTTTAATGTAAGAGGTTCCCAATTAAAAGTATTTGCATCTGCACCTAAAGAAATAAATATAATAGGAAGAAAAACAAAATCCATAAGTATTACAAAGAGATAAGACCAAGCAAGTGCTGGTCTCCATTTAGAATGAAAAAATGTTTTCTCGTAATCTGAAAGTTTTGAATCTAGAATTTGTTCTTGCATACAAATACTCCTATATAGAAGTATTTATGAAAAATGTTATTTTGGTTTGTTATTTTTTATCCAAACCCAAAGAGATTTAGAACCTTCATCGTGTTCTGTATATTTTTCTGAATGTCCTGGGTCTATAAAATTGAGAAAATTTGTTATGAGAATAGATATATAATATCCTTTTTTTGCTCTTTTTGCAAAAAATGATGATAAAGTTTCATCAGGATCTATACCAATAATAGCAGCAAATAATTGATCTACTGCTATCAGTATATTCCATAACCAATAAAGAAATGCTTTAAAAAAGAAGACTATCCATTTCATATTATTTCATCAAATGTTCTTTCAATTGACGCATACCTAGTGGATATTTTGATTTAATTGATGTACCTTTAAT
>Ga0222716_10000933_pt1 | contig 24762 bp, 17 predicted proteins | sample C33_13DmetaG_FD_165044 | JGI IMG/M metagenome (GOLD analysis project Ga0222716, IMG submission 165044) | Estuarine water microbial communities from San Francisco Bay, California, United States - C33_13D | ecosystem: Environmental > Aquatic > Marine > Unclassified | place: USA: California... | reverse complement strand
GTCGATGGGGTCCACTTGCATGCTTTCAGCCATTTCGTCCAACCCAACTTCAACGGCGCACCGCGTGTTGACCGCCCCGTGGCCTCGCATGGCCCCCGAAGCGGGTTTGTTGGTCCAAACGCGAGCACCCGTGTAGTGGAAGGAGCCGAGCTCGTAGGGTGCGGTGGCCAGCACGCCGTTGTAGTACGATGTCACGTGACCGAAGGAAGCAAAACCTCCGCCGTCGATGAGGGCGTCGATGTCGAAACTCGAAATTCTGCCTTCATCGTCCGCGGTCATCTTCACGTCGATGTGGCTGGGGTGCCGGCCTCTGTTGATCCAGTACACCTCTTCCCGGTCGAAGGTGATGCGAACCGGCTTTCCGGATTTACGAGCCAGGATGGCAGCGCACATCTCGTGAGGAAACGGGTCGGATTTGCCGCCGAAGCCACCGCCGACAAAAGTGCGAATCACGTTGATTTGGTGCATGGGGACGTCGAGGACGGTGGAGAGCGCCCGGTGGGTGTAATGGGGAACCTGTTGAGGCGTGTACAACTGCAAGCGCCCGTTCGGCCCCCAATGAGCGACAACAGCGTGAGGCTCGGTAAAGCCGTGGTGCACGCCCGACATTGTCCATGAGCCGTGGGAGGCTGCGTGGGGGTTGTTGACCAACGAACGGTCGCCGAATTCTTGGAAGACCCGCTTCTGAACATTCGTTCGAGCGAGGTGGTATTTGCCGCGCCAATGAATGGGTTCGTCATGGTCTTCCAATCCTTCCTTGGGGTCAAAAACAGGTTCAAGTTCCTCCCATTCAATTTCAAACAGCGCAAGGGCCTCAATGGCCGTCGCTTCGTCAACTGCAGCAACACACGCAACCAAATCGCCGACGTGGCGGACTTTTTCCACGGCCATGGCGTGTTCGTCTTTGGTGACGGGAAGAACGCCGAATCGATTGGGTGCATCCTGGCCGGTGGCGACGGCCACAACGCCCGGGAGCGCTTCGACCTTTGAGGTGTCAATGGATTTGATGCGAGCGTAGTGGTGAGGGGAGCGGAGAATTTTCCCAATCAACTCCCCGGGGAGCCGCACGTCATCGCCGTACCAGGCCTGTCCGGTCACCTTCGCATTGGAATCAACCAGCGGCATGGATTTGCCGACGGAGGTTCCCGTCCTCGCACGGTCGTGAATGTGGTCGCCAGCGGGTTTGGGCTCTTTGCCTCCCACGGTTTCAGGAATAAAATCCAGGTCTCTGGGACGCATGGTCGGGTTGGAACCTCCCGAGCCGGGGGGAGGAAAGGATTGCTTCCCTGCAACTCGTTTTCCGTCCTTTCGCACCTCCGAGGACGAGGCGCCCGGTTGTTGCTTGTAGGAGCCCATGGTGATCACTTCGCATGGCCGGGTGGCATGGTGGGCTCCTCGGGCCCTGATGGATGAGGGTCGGGGTGGGGGGAACTGGCCGGTTCTGCGGCCTCGGCGTCGCCTCGGTGAATGGCTGCGGCCGCTTCAATGGCATCGATGATCTGCTGGTACCCCGTGCAGCGGCAGAGGTTGCCTTCAATCGCCGTGGCGATTTCCTCCCGAGACGGAGAATCGTTTTCGTTCAGCAGAGCCTGGGAAGCCACGAGGAAACCGGGTGTGCAAAAACCGCACTGCGAGCCCCCGTGGGTCGCAAAACAGGTTTGAATGGGGGCGAGGTGGGCGCCGTTTGAGAGGCCTTCGACCGTGATGATGTCCGCTCCTTCGACCTGACCGGCGAGCGTGAGGCACGAGAGCTTCGGAACGCCATCGACCATCACCGTGCAGCAACCGCACGTGCCCAAGTCGCACCCCCGTTTTACACCGAGCGTTCCGACCTTGTCCCGCAGGACGTCCAGGAGCACAGCGTTGCTCGGAGCAAGGACTTCAACCGCCTGTCCGTTCACCGTTGCCAGCCATGGACGGCCCTTCGGCGATGGAATCATCGGCACGTGTTCCTTGCCCACCATGGTCGTCCCTGACATTGCGTAGGCCCTTCACCCTTTGATAATTGGGGGAGCACCACCTCAACGGACCGGGAAGAACGGAACTTATTCTTCCTCGCTCAAAGGCGTTGTTTCTTCGTTTTTTGGGGAACCGTCCGTCGTTTCATCGCCCAACGGGTCAATCTTCTCTGCGTCGGGCAATCCGGTGAATTCCCCACCGAATTCACCCTCTCGCTCTTCGATGGCGTTTCTCAAAACAAGGCCGTGGTAAACCCTCAATTTCTTTGATTTCACCAAGTCGTTCACCACCCGCTCGACCTCTTGAAGTTCTTCAAGCGATTTGCAAGCCTCGATGGTTTCCAAACAACGGCGGTACTCTTGCCGGCGAGCGAAGTAGACGCCCAAGTACACGGGAATGAGAAGAAGCGGAATCACGAGTTCTTCGAAAACGATTTCACTCACGCCGGAGACCGAAAATTCCATCTCGTCTTCTTGGAATTCTTTGGAAAACGAGCCTGGGCCCAAACCCCCAGCGTAAAACAAGCCGGTGTTGATGCCGAAATACATGTTGAACGGCGTTTCCCCGGGGTCAAACCGGTCCGAGCCTCGATCGAGTTCAACGTCATCGGGCCACCCGTCGTTGTCGTTGTCGTGGTCCAAAACATCCGGAATGGTGTCCGCATCGGAATCAAGCGGCGTCGATTCGGCGTTGTAGGGGTCGTAGAGCACCGTACCCGTCGAGGCTGACCGTTCCATTTCGTTTCGAATCCCGTCCCCATCGGCATCGTCGTCGTATTGGTCGGGAACAAAATCGCCGTCAATATCTGAACAGCCTACCAAACGGATACGACTTTTCCCATAGGTAAACGGACAATCGTCAGAAAGAGCATGCTGACTTTGGTCTGCGTAGCCATCGCCGTCCATATCGGACCAGATGAGAGGTTGATCAGGCCATTTATCGGCCGAATTCTCTGCGCCGTCGCCATCACGATCGGCATCCGAGTTGTCCCCGATGCCATCGCCGTCAAGGTCTCGATGCTCGGTGGCGTTGTTTGGAAAGGCATCAGCGCCGTTGCTTTCGTTCCAACTTGCATCCGGGTCGGACCAACCATCCCCGTCGGAGTCCAAGCACCCCACCCTGTCTTCGGTGGAATCGCCGGCGACCTCGCAGGAATCGGTGGTTTCAGAGGACGATTGAGCGCCAACGCCGCTTGCCAAGATGCTGGTGAGGAGAAGGAGAAGCACAAGTGGAACGCCACGCTTCATGGAGAGTAGAGGCTTGGTGTTCCTAATGGCTTTATTGGACAGGGATGCTGAGGAACTTTTGAATAGGACCCGCTCACAATTTTAGATTCATGAACAAAATCACCATCTTGCTCGTTATTTCCCTCTTTCTCTCCCCGTTGAGCGGTTGCACAGGCGATGAAGAAGCAGAGACCGTTGCTTTTCCGGCATTCTCACAAACGGCCGATAACGGAGAAACCTACGACAACGCCCGCATGAGCGGGGCTCCCTACATCGTCATCTTCTCGGCCGAATGGTGCAACAACCCTTGCTACACCACCATGCACGCCATCTGGAACACCATCCCAGAAACCACCGTGCTGGTGATGTCGACCGACCCCGTCGAAAACGCCGGTGGACTCACCCTTTCCGAATGGCATGAATCAGCGAACGCCCACGACGACAACGACGACAACGGCGATGGAGCCGTGGATGAATCGGAAGAGGGGGTGAGTTTGACCACCTACGCCTTCATGAAAGGAAGTGATGCCGGTCAAGCCCTCGACATCACGAAGCCGGGCTCGGTGGTGTTCGTGAACGGCGCGGGTGAAGTGACCTTCAAGAACGAAGGGCGAATGGACGACTCCGCTGAGATCCAAGCAAAGTGGGACGAAGCATCGGCTTGAATCGCCCGTTTGGTCCAAGGTTGGGGGGCACAAACCGTTCATTCGGGAACGTTGGCCTCGTTGACAACCGCTTCGATGTCGTCGTCAACGCTGAAGACCTTCTCCACCATGGTGGCTTCCTCGGCACGGTTGATGACGTACATGCCAAGAACCACAAGGAGCAGCAAGAACAGGCCCGCTGCAGGCACTGCCCAGTCGGAAAGCGCTCCGAAGACGCCTTCATCGTCCCCGCCGTTCTTTGCATTGGCCGTGTCCATGAGCATCACGTTGAGCGTGACAAGAGGCGTGGACGATGGAGAGCCAAGGGGGTCGGTTTCGTTGGCGATGAGGCCTCGGAGGGAGAAGGTGTGGTTGCCCTCAACCTCGATGCCGGGAAGGTGCTCAAGTTGGTGCACAATGGTGACCAAATCGAGGGAAGCCGTGGCGTCTCCTTCGTCGAACGTGTGGAGATTTGCCCAATCGTCACGCAGGTGGTTGCTGCGCCACTGAACCGTATTCACCTCACCCTGAACATCGACTTCAACGCTGTCGCCTGGCTTCAGGTGAATGCGGTCGTCAAGGCCCGCCTCGGTGGTGACCACCAACGACCGGGAGGTGTCAAAGGCGTAATCCCGCTGAGCAGCCTCCATCACCGCTGCAAGCGCTTCGACATGACCGTGACCGTAGACGTTGTTCTGTCGGTTTTTCGGGATTTGGTCCTCAACGCAGGGTTCGTTGGCCAGCATGTAGTGGCATTGCCGATACGTTGCCGTTTCCTGAAGGATGTTGCGAACGTCAAAGGGCGACAGGTCGGGGTTGGCTTGGAGCATCAAGGCCACGGTACCGGCGACACCGGGGGTGGCCATGCTCGTTCCGCTGAAGGCGACGTACCCGTCCCCGGAGTTGTGCTGAACCGACATCACGTCGGAGCCCACAAAGGCAATGTTGGGTTTGACACGCCCTTCTTCGGTTGGACCTTGGCTGCTGTAAACGGCGATAGCGGTGTTCTTGTCCAACGCCCCAACCGTGATGACGTCCTCGGCTGAACCGGGCGTTCCGATTTGCGCAGAAGCGAAACTGTTGCCTGCTGCGATGAGCATCGTGATGCCGGCCCGTACCATTTCGTTGGCGTATCGGTTCACGCTGTCCTCTTCCGAAGAGGTCCATTCAATGGGGCCCGGGCCACCGAGGCTCATCGAAGCCGCACGGATGTTGAACTTGAAGCGGTTGTCAACCGTCCATTCCATGCCGGCCATCACCGTAGCGAAACTTCCCGAACCGCCCGCATCCAGAACTTTGACACCGACGAGGTAGGCTTGAGGGGCCATCCCGGGGTGTTCAAAGGTTGGTGCACCGGTGCCGGCCACCGTTCCTGCACAGTGTGAACCGTGACCTTGGTCGTCGTAGGCTTGAATTTCCGTGCCGTTGGTCTTGTCGGGATTGTTCACGGGGTCGTAGAAACCGATGACCTTCGGGTCGTGCGTGCTGTCGTCGTCGTCGAGATCGTCCAAACCCGCATGGGTGCTATCAATGCCCGTATCGATGACGGCGACGGTGACGCCCGAGCCGTCGTAGCCGGTCTGTTGTTGGGCCAAATCGACTTCATGAATCACGGCGGCATCTCCGTTCTGAACCGTAAGAATACCGTCGAGCTCAAGCATCACGACGCCCGGGAGGGTCGTTGTTTCCAAAATCATGTTGTGGGGAACTCGCCCAGCAACCGCATCGATATGCTTGAGGGTCCACTGGTGCTGGAAGCCGACTTCTCGCTCCAGCATGGAAACGTCCGCTTCAGTAGGCGTGTGGTCAAAGTCGATGATGAGCGGGAGGGTGTTGGCTTCGTCCAGAAACAACGGATGGTCGTTGTATTTCTCAACCATGTCGCCAATCCCGTTCTTGTTACGGTCAACCGTCGTGTCGACCCACCAACCGATCTCTTCTCCATCATCAGGACTGGCATGGACGGGGACCGCTGATGCAAACAACGGCGTCATCATCAGCGCGAAGCAAAATGCCGAGAGAAGGGTGCGGTTCATCATCTCACCGTACTTTGCGACGTGAGGGAGGGTCTTCAAGCCATTGGAGGCCCTACAATCAGGTTTGGCCTCAGTTTTCATGTTCTCCACCAAAATGCAGGGTGAAATGTTAAGTCTGCACGGACGAGGCACTAGCGATTGTCATGGCCGCACCGCGTCGTCAAAAAATCCAAGCCTCACAACCAGCAACCACCGCAGCCTCAAGCGCATCTCCGATGCAAGGCGGCCTCAGGGCAGAGGGTCAAACCAGCGCACCACCGATGACCGTTCACGCACCGGGGTCTTCGGTTCGAGAACAGGACATGTTCATGCTCAAAGTGTCTCAACTCGTGATGATGGGCATCGGTTTCCTCGCCATTTGGGGTGGAATTTTCAGCGTGGCGTTCGACGAGGAAGCGACGAACGAGAATTTCCTCGTGCTCTTTGTCGGCGGATTGGCCTCTTTCGCCGTTTCGATCGCCCTGATTGAACTTCAAAGCAAAAAGAACGATTACCACCTCCAAGACATCCAGAACTACATCCTCGGCATCGCCTTTTTCTTCTCCACCGTGGGCGTGTTGTGGGGCACTCGTTACCTTGTCGCCGTTGCGACGGGAACATTTGAGTTGGACGTGTTTGGCGACCCTGCTGCCTACACCGATACGGATTGGTCGCCGAATGCGAACGCCATCTACGCCCAAACCGCAACGTGTTTGCTCCTCACCTACGGGCACTACCGACTGCTCCAACGCTACAACGGACAAACCAGCTTCGGATGGGGCGTTGCAACCTATGCGCCCATGGCGATTCTCCTCGCCGGCGTGGGTCCGTGGATCCGATGGTCCAACGACGTCGTGAGTTGGGAACTCGGCATCGCCATGCTGAGCATTACCTTGGTTTCGTTGGAAATGTCGCTGCGTTCGAACAAAGCCCTCAATTTTGTGGTCGTTGCCTTCGTTGCAGGTTTGGTTCCTCTCGTTTACGAAGGGCTGAACACCAACGCACCGGTCGACGGCACGGGCGGTGCACTCTCGCTGATGGTGTTCATCATCGCTATTCAAGGGTATTTTGCCGCAAGAGAGGACCTGCGAAAAGAGGTCATGGAGCGAGCGTCGTTGTTCCTTATCGGCCAAGTCGTGTTCGCCCTCTTCCTGGTCCGAATCTCGACGAACGAGTTTAACCTCATCCTCGGTCCGTTCCGAGCCGGTGATTATCCCGCCATCGCCGATTACATCAACGTCCCCGTAGCCTTGTGGTGCACCGTTCTGCTCGCATATTTCCCCGCAGTCCTGAAACAGCGAGTGCCGTGGATGCCCATCGGTTTAGCCGTGGCACTGCTCGTCCTCCCGATGGCGTCCTCAACCGTGCCGTGGGTGCTCAGCATGCTCATTCTCCCCTACATGGTCTTCATCTCAAAAGTCGCCAGAACATGGGTCGTGAACTTGACGATGCTGGCTTTCAGCGTTTCCTACCTCCTCACGGATTGGTATGCATACACCCAAGACATTCCTGCCAAGGAGGCGTTTGGAGGTACGTGGCTGCATGTGCTCATCCCGGTGTTCCTCCTCAGCGTCGCTGAACTCGGACGCTCTCGCCAACGGCTTCAAACCAGCATCTCGCTGGCGATGATCGGTTCGGTTATCCTCTCGAGGGCCATTCTTGACCCAGAATGGTACCTTCCCTGGTTGCTTGTCGCGTACATGTTCTCGATCAACTGGCGCATGCTTCGCACGGCCACACCGGTGACGCTCCAACACCGAAAGGACGTCACGCTCTCGATGATCTTCACCACCCTAACCGTTCTTTTGCTCGCCGTCCTCGACAACTTGACGATTCCGGACGTTGCGGTGCTTGAGGACCTTACAGCGCTGGGCTCCCGACCGCAATTTTTGTTGTTGAGTATCGCCCTCTATGCGGTTTCAGCGAAGGCGCGCTCCGTTGAACTTGATTTCGGTTCGGTTCTCAAGTGGTTGGACCAGGGAAATGCCGCGGCACCCACTTACGACGCTGAAAGCGGAACATGGATTGTCCCGGACGCCAAGGAAACCAGCACGGAGGAAGCAATCGCCGAGGCTGCATGGGGTCCTCTGGCCCGATTGTCCGTCGGTGGCTGGTTAATGCTGTTCACCCTCTCCATCAGCACGATACGGGGTGATGTGTGGGCAAGCGACCCGTACATCGTGCTGTTGCTCGTCCTACCGGTCGCCATGCTGGTGCGGGACATCGTTCAGATGGACACCATCGGCTCCATCGACAGAGCCGTTGGTGTTGCCCTCCTCATCTTCCTCGCCGTTCCGCTCTCCTGGAAGTTGAACGACGCAGGGGCGGTTGGAAACGATGTCCTCCAAGCAGGCCTTTTGTTGGATGCCATCTTGGTGGCCGCGCCCTTTGTGGTGAACGGTGTCATCGTGCGCCGAGGCATCGACGAAACATCGCTCAACCGTGAGGCTGATGGAGCGATGTACCTGATGTTGCTGGGTTTGGCCTTGCTTGACACTTCAGGCGGACTTCTGTTCTTGCCCTTGGCGGTATTGGTGGCCTGGCGCACCGTTCTCCATCGTTACCACGTGCTGACCTTGTTGGTTCCGCTTGCGGTCTTGATAGCGGATATCGGCAGCGATTCTGCAGGATTGGTTGCAAAGGCCATCGAAGCCCTTCCAGCATCGGTGGGCAACTACCTGGTGAACAACCACAACGGACCGTACCCTGCCTTTGAGGGGCTTCTCATCATGGTTCACATGACCTCCCAACTCTACAGCATGTACAAGACGGACGGATCCGAAGAAGGAAGCGGACTTTGGGTGATGGGAGCCATCCTTTGGTTCACGTTGGCCCTTCTTTCCGTCCTTCCGGACGGGTATTGGATTCCAACGCTTGTCACGCTCCTGCTGATGCCGTACCTGTACGCCAGCAACCGAAGCGATGGCCTTCCCTTCACGCTTGGACTGCTCTTTGTTTCGTTGTTTATTGGATTCTCCGGCAGCGACACCTTCCAACCCATCAGCGAGGGGGATGCGGCGGGCTGGAGCGGTGTGCTCACCGGCGCGGGCGGCTGCGTCATGGCAGCGCTTCATGCGAAAGGCATGCTCTTCAAGCAAGCACCTGAGGATGAAGAAGAACAACGGAAGCAAAACGATGTTGCTCAACTTGCCGTCCAAATCGGCGGCTTGGGTTTTGTTGCAGGATACAGCGTGTTTTACGGTCTGGGTCCGTTGTTGGGCTTGGCCATCCTCTCGTGGTCCATGCTTCGAAACGGAAAACTCGGAGGCGTGCTGCTCTTCCCGCTTCTCTCAACCTTCAGCATCATCAACATCATGGTCCAGAGCGACCTTGGCACCGACGACCAACAAACCACCGTGGCTGGTTTGGCGTTGGCCGTTCAAGGCGTGATGCTGACCCTTCTTTCTGCAAAGGACGACCTCATGTACGATTGGGAAGGGGCTTCGTGGGATTCGGACGACGCCTTCTTTGCCTTCATGGACCGCCTTGGTCTGGCAGGTTTGACCTATTCGCTTGTTGGGGTTTACGTTGCATTGAACACCGCTGACTTGGAATCCATTGCCTACTTGCTCATGACGGTGTACCTCGTCATCGTCGGCGTGCAAGGCTTCGACGAAGAAAACGACGCCGTTTGGCGGCGCGGCTTGGGTGGCTACGGTTCGATCTTCACCTCGCTTTTGTTCGCAAACTCCCTCGAGAGTTCCATTTTCGGCGCCATCGCCTTCGTTTTGATGGGAATTATTGCCCTCGGTTTCGGCTTCCTGTTCATGCAACGCATGAACGAAGACGATGGCATCTATGTTGACCAAGAAATCCAACCGATGGCACCCGTGGCCGAGCCTCCAAGTTTGCCGGAGCAAACCGAAGACCAAACGGAGGATGAGGACGCTCCCGAGGTGGACGGCGAGGGAGGCTCGGAAATCTTGGACGAGGCGCCTGGAGAGGCAACGGAATCGTTGGAAGAAACACCCGATGAAGCCGTTGATGAAGATGAATTTGAAGGGTTTGAGGACTTGGTGGAAGCCACCGCCCTGGAACCACCAGCCCCCGGGCACAGCGGCCTGCTCTCAACCGGTGAAGGGTTCTCACTCCGATTGCCGAGCGATGCGGTGGAGAAGATCATCCGTACGCTCAAGGTCACCCCGCACGACGGCTACGTGCCGGTGGTCGCCTTTGGACCGACGGGCGAAATCATGCTGACCTTTGAAGAGGCGAAGAGCATCTCCGATGCTTGAGGCCTCCTGCGAAGAACCAAAGCGTGACGGCCGTAGCGTCGTGCATGGGCGAAGAAGGGCGTCGTATGGTTTGGATGGACCTTGAAATGACCGGACTTTCGGTTTCAACGGAATCCATCATCGAAATTGCAACGGTGGTCACCGACGGCGACCTGAACATCCTCGCTCAAGGACCGAACCTTGCGATTCGCGTACCGGATGCTCTGCTCGAGGCCATGGATGAGTGGAACACCACCCATCACCATAACAGCGGTTTGGTCGACCGAATCAAAACCGAGGGGGTGTCCGTTGAGGAAGCGGAGGATGCCACCTTGGCGTTCCTGTCGCAATGGGTTGAGCCGAACACCGCCCCCTTGTGTGGGAACAGCATCTGGAACGATCGCCGCTTCTTGGAGAAGGAAATGCCCCGCTTGCTTGACTTCCTCCACTATCGCATGGTGGACGTCTCAACCATCAAGGAACTCGCAAGTCGCTGGTACCCCAACCTGTCCCGCTATCCGAAAAAAGGGGCTCACTTGGCCTTGGACGATACGCTGGAGAGCATCGAAGAGCTTCGCTACTTCAGAGAACGCATCTTCACGCATCAAGATTGACGCCAAGTTGCCTCGTTCGGGTCGACGTTTTTGTACGCCGCCATGATTTGAGCGACCACCGCAACGGCGATTTCTTGGGGGGTCTGAGCGCCGATGTTTAGGCCGATGGGACAAACAACCTGCGCAAGAAGGGTTGAGGGAATTCCCGCTTCAAGGCAGACGGCCTCGAAGGTTTGCCACTTTGAGCGACTCCCAATAACGCCAACTCGAGGGGCTTCAACACCGTTGAGCGCAAGACCCGCTTCGTGGACAAGATGCAACAAAGCGAGAAGCCGTTGTTGGTCTTCAGCCCAATCGTGACCGAGCAACAAGACGTCGGAAAACCGCTGCAGAGTTTCGGCGGTTTCCTCGGAAAACACCGCATCTGCGGAAACCGTTGACCGCATTTGAGCGGTTGGATATTTTTCTATAGAAACGAACTCTTCACGGGTGTCGTGGACGGAATACGACCATTCCAAACGGTCAAGACAGAGCGCCAAGGCTTCACCGCAATGACCGCCACCCATGATGTAGACGTGGGGCATGGGAATCATCACCTCAAGTGAGACGGTGACGCGGCCACCGCACAACGAATCAAGCGGCGTCACTTCATAGCCCTTCGCCCCTTTGTTCAATCCGTACGTATGGACCTCGGCGAAGGGGGCTGTCGCCTCAGCGAGAAGTTCCCTGCACCGATTCAGGACGGTTTTTTCGAGGCCTGCCCCGCCAACCGTCCCCACCCAAGTTTCGTTCCGGGAGGACATGGCGAGTCGGGCCCCGGTTTTCCCGGGAACACTGCCTGAGGTGTTGAGAACCGAAGCCATGGCGACCCGGTGACCCGCTCGTTGCTCTTGAAGAACCCACTCGAGCACGCGGGCGGTCATGACGATGCCTCAGCGGATGGCCCTCATATCCCTTCGCCTTGCGTGAAATAGGCGAGGAGGTTGCCTTCGTTGCGTCGAAGTTCAGCGAGTTGCTCGGGCGTATCGACGTTCAAACCCAACCAAGGAGCATCAACCTCAACTGCCTGAAAATCAACGAGATCTCGCAATGGAGTGTTTGGATGAGCGTCCAACACGGATTGAAGGGCCTCGTTGTCCAAGACGACGGGATGACCCCGACGACCTTCGAAAACGGGGCAAGAAGAGCCGGTCTTGGCCACCAAGGTGCGAACCACCCCCGCCCGCCATCCCGGTCGGTCAACCGGTGCCATGACGACCCGCTTGAGAGACGGAAACCGTGAACGCAAGTGGTTCAAACCGACCTGCAAACTCCCCGTTCGCCCGTTTTCGGGCTCAGGATTGGTCACCACTTGGACGCCGTTAGGCAGCGCACCCAAATTGGAACGCAGTTGCTCGTTGGTCACCACGACCACCTCCGCACACCCGGCATCGAGCAAGTGCCTGCACGCCCATACCACCAAAGGGACACCGCCCACCTCAACCAGGGCTTTTGCGGAGCCGAGCCTTTTGCTCAAACCTGCGCAGAGAACGAGCCCAAGCGGGGCCTTTGAGGTCATGAGGCGTTGTCCTCCACCGGCTTCAAGGAGTTTCTCCCCGTTGGACTTCAAATAGTCTCAAGCAAGGTGTTTGCTCGAATGGTCGAATTGTGGTCGCCCCCAGCGCATTGGAGTAAGGAGCGTCGCGATGCGCACGACCGTTCCATCCAGTTCGTCCGAGAGATTGCAAAACAATCACCGCAAATCCACATCGATTTCCCAAAAGCCATCGTGCCGGGCCTGTACGTCCGTGGAGCTTCACGACGGTGGTACAAAATTGACGTCACCATTCATTTCCAAAATAAGTGGGTCCCCGGTGCTGGTTTTGTTGACGAGACGGTGTTCAGCCTTCACGTCAGTGGGGCAGTCTACAAGAGCGACTTGGTGGAGGAAAACGTCTACGAAACCTCCATCTGCATTCATCCACATGACGCTGGGCGAGAACTCCCCGTGGGGGACCAAATCGCAGCCTTGGCGCTTGCATTGTGCAACGACAGAGTCACGTCGCTCCGCATTCCGCTTCTCGCCCAGTTCATCGTGACCGAACGTCGAATGCTCAAAGACATCTACCAGTTTGCCGAGGAGGGTGTCATGACGATCGATGACCTCGATACCGATTGGGTCAGAAACGCCGTGAGTGCCGAAGACCCGTTTGAGGACGTTTACGGCGTCGAGTGCGATGAGCCAACACCCTCGTTGTTTGAAATTCACGCAGAGTGGCGAAGGGAGGCCGAACTGCGAGAAGAGATGGCGTTGGACGACTGGTTCAAGGAGAACGACCATGTGTTCGCCATCAAGGAAAGTGAGGTTCCCTGGCATCACGATGAAGACAAGATTTGGGCCATGGAAGACGAGTTACGAAAGAAGCATGCGTGATCACAGGCCTTTCGTGATTTCACGTCCAATGATCATGCGTTGAACCTGAGAAGAGCCTTCGTAAATCTGCATCACCTTTGCCCCGCGCATCAACCGAGCAACCGGGTATTCTTCGGAGTACCCGTAACCACCGTAGACTTGCACGGCGTCGGTCGTGACTTGCATCGCCATATCGGCAGCAAAGCGCTTGGCGTGCGCTGCGGATTCGGTGTTTCGGACACCCGCATCGTATTCTGAAGCGGATTTCCACGTCAACATGCGAGCGGCTTCGATGTTGGTCTTCATGTCAGCCAGCATGAATTGAACGGCTTGATGTTGATGCAAGGGTTTGCCGAAGGTGTGGCGCTCGCTGGCGTATTGCAGCGCGTGTTCGTAAGCAGCTCTCGCAAGACCGGTGGCGTGCGCAGCGATGTTTGGACGGCTCATGTCGAACGCCTTCATGGCGTTCATCCACCCGCCGGATTCCGAACCGCCGATGAGATGGTCAGCGGGCACACGCACATCGTCAAAGGAAATTGACCGAGTGTCCGAACAGCGTTGCCCCATGTTGGTTTCTTTCTTGCCCAGTGAAAACCCCTCTGCATCCTTTTCGACGATGAACCCTGACATGCCTCGATAACCGGCGTCGGGGTCGGTTTTGGCGAGGACGAAGAAAAAGTCGGCGTGGCCGGCCCCCGTGATCCACATCTTGGACCCGTTGATGACGTATTCATCGCCGTCTTTGAGCGCTGTTGTTTTGCACGCCGCAACGTCCGAGCCTGCGCCGGGCTCGGTTACGGCGTAGGAAGCGAGCGCTCCCTCTTCGGCAATTTTTCTCAACCAGTGTTCCTTCTGCTCATCGGTTGCTCCGGTGATGATGGGGGCGCTGGCGAGCGCTGTCGCATACGCCGCCGTGGCAAAGCCGGGGTCTCCCCATGCAAGTTCTTCGTTCACCAGCACCTCTTCAAACGAACCAAGGCCTGCGCCGCCGTAGGCTTCGGGAATGTGAAGGTTCAACAATCCCATTTCGTGGGCGGCCTGAATCGTTTCTTTGGGATAGTGGGCGGTTTCGTCCCAATGCTCTGCATGAGGCCGAACCTCGTCAACGACGAATTCATGCGCCAGTTCCTTGAGCATGGCTTGCATTTCATCGAGTTGGAAGTCCACCATGATTCTGCGAAGGGTCGCCCCCTTATGAGCGATGTCTTTCGGGTGCACGCATCAGCGCCTTCAGAGCACCAAAATACCTTGCCGTTCAGCGAGCAGAAGGGCGACAAAGACGACGTAAATCATGATGAGAACGATGCCCTCCCATCGCTTGAACTCGTATTGCGACCGCATCATCAAAAGGGCCACACCGGTACCGATGAAGGTCGCTGGAATGATGAGGAAGAAGGTAAGATTGGCACTCGCCTGCGTCACCGCCAAGGGATGAACGACGGCAGCAAACCCGATGGAGAGAAGGGGGTCGGTGATGTTTGAACCGATGAGGGTCCCAATGGCAACACCCTCACTCCGCTTGGCGGCCATGAAGGCAATGGTGAGTTCAGGCAACGAAGTGCCCAAACCCGAAACGGTGGTACCGATGACGGCGTGAGGGACCTTCATGGCGTAAGCGAGGTCGCTGGCAACGTTCACCAAGTGATGGGCTGCGAACAAGGCCAACAGGAGACCCATCGTGACCATGACCGCATAGGATGCGGTGGTTCGAGTCAAGCGTCGCTCCACCGGTTCGCCTCCGCTCAGTTCATCCTCAAGAATCTCCTCACGGTTGGAGAGCAGCCAGTAGATGTAGGCGATGTACAGCGACATCAAAACACCCCCTTCCAGACGGCTCAGGCCACCTCCGGTGACCAAGAAAAGGGTCAACAAACCGATGGATGAGAACATGATGAAGCCGTCTCGCTTCAGCCACGAAGGTCGGATTTTAACACCCCGGAATGCGACAACCACGCCCAGGATGAGCGTGATTTGCACAAGCACCGAGCCGTAGATGCCACCGATAGCGAGATCGCCGATTGCGGGATTGTTTGGAATGTCAGCAGCGGCGGTTGAGGTGACCAGAATTTCAGGCAACGAGGTCCCAATGGACACGATAGTAAGGCCGATGACAACCTCAGGCAAACCGGCCCGGTACGCCAAACCTTTCGCCCCTTCGATGAAAATATCGGCCGATTTGATGAGCAACATCAAGGCCAGAGCCAGCAAAGCGAGGGAAAACAGGTGGTCGTTGTTTGTCGAACCATCCGATGTTGAACGAAGGAGGACGATGCCAAGGAAGAGGGCCCCGTTCAGCACCAAGGTGTTGCTCAAAACGAGTTGTGGGATACCCATGACCCCACCCGTCTCGTCACCTCCCATGGTTGAACCAACCAGCACCACTTCTTGACGGTTCCCACTTCCACGCGTGAGGTGATGGAGAAGCGAAACCTATGTTCCGAGTCCGCTTGGGCAAGCCGATGAGAAGGGCAGTCATGGGCGAATTCCTCGGCACCGCCCTGATGGTGGGTGTTGGGTGCGGAAGCGTTGCTATCGGTGCCGATCACTTGTTGGTGTCGCTGACCTTTGGGGTCGTGGTGACCGTGGCGATTCTGCTTTTCGGGCCTTGGAGCGGCGCTCACATCAATCCAGCCGTCTCACTGGCGTTTTGGCGGTCCGGCCATCTCGAATCCGCACGCCTTCTTCCGTATTGGTTGGCCCAATGCTCCGGAGCCTTGTTGGCTGCATGGACGGTTGGTGCGGCAGCGCCAACGACCGTGGTGCCCTCCCTCTCACTGTTCGAAGCCTTTCTCGTTGAAGTGGGCATTACGACTGCTTTGATGCTGAGCATTTTCATCGTCGTGCGACGAACCCAACGCCGCATCATCATCGCCGCTTGGGTGGGTGGAACCGTTGCCGTGTTGGCGCTCATCGCCGGCCCCTTGACGGGCGCCAGCATGAATCCGGCACGGACGTTTGGCCCCAACCTCCTTTCCGGCCTTTGGGGAACGCTGCCGTTTTATTTCATCTCAACAGCGTTGGGAGCCTGGTTTGCGGTCGACTTGGACCGCCGGCTTCATGGAAGCCACTGAACTCATGCTCCGGTTGTCGCTTTGAGCACGGCGACGACGTGTTCAAGCGAAGGGACCGTGTGGTTTTCCAGAGGAGGGGAAAACGGCACGGGGGTGTCAAGGGCACCGATGACAACCGGTGCTGCCTCGAGTTCGTAGAAGCACGACTCCATGATGCGAGACTGGACGGTGTGACCCAAGCCGCCGGACCATTGACCCTCCTGAAGCACGACCAAACGACCGGTGCGCTGGACGGAAGCGACGCAGGTCTCGGCATCGAAGGGAAGCAACGTCCGCAAGTCGACGACCTCAACTTCGACCCCTTCAGCAGCCATGGTTTCAGCGGCTTCAAGAGCGATATGGACCATCGCTCCCCACGTGACGAGCGTCACGTCGCTCCCGCCTCGAATCACGGCTGCTCGGCCCAACTTGTACGGGGTTCCGGCTTCGACATGGCGTTGAACGGTGGCGGTGTCGACCTCTTGGTTGATGTTCATCCCCCAACCTGTTTTTCCACCCCGAAGACCGTAGAGACCGATGTGTTCCAGCATCAAGACCGGGTCGGGAAGGTTGGCCCCTTCGACCAACAAATCGTAGGCGTCCTGTGGGGTTCCCGGAGCAAGCACCACCAGCCCGGGATCGTTGGCGAACCAGGACTCGATCATGTTTGCATGGAACGGTCCGGAGCGCGTGCGAGCGCCCAGTGGAATGCGAACCGTCATGGGGCAGTCTGCTCCCCATCGCCAACGCAACATCGAGGCGTTGTTGATCAGGGCGTTGTAACCGAGCGCTGCGAACCCGCCAAATTGAATTTCCACCATGGGTTTCATGCCGGAAAGAGCGGCACCGACGCCGGTGTGAACGATGATGGCCTCGCACAAGGGCATGTCGATGAGTTTGTCTTCGTGCCCGGCATTCTTCAGCGCCATGTTCATGCCAAAGGCTCCTGCAACCTCCATATCTTCGCCGATGAAGACGCAATCATCCCCGTGCATGGTGGCGATGTCGGCCATGGCTTGCTGGATGGCACGAGCGTACGTCCATCCCCCTTTGTCGGCATAGTTCCAAGCCCGTTCACCCGACTTGAGAGGAGCGGGGAGCGGTGTTGGCGGTGCGTTTCCAGTCACCCGGAGAAGATGATCGGCGTGGGTGTCGGCGTCGTTGATGGACGTGACGCCTTTGGTCACCGTCTCGGGTTCGGGCCACGCCATTTCAAGCAGTTCCGCATGCGCCTTCTCCACGGCTTCGTGCTCCTCCTCTTCCATGGTGGCGAGCATCGATTCCTCCACGCCCAATTCAAGCAACAACTCGCGATGGGTTGGAATCGGGTCTTTCGCTTCCCAATACGCCAGTAATTCTCGGTCGACGTACCCCGGAGGCGTTCCGCTCGGGTTGCCGAGGTAAAGGTCGTCGTGATGATGGGCGTGGCCGCAACCTCGCATGGTCTCCACGTGAATCAGGGTAGGGCCGCCTCCGGCCATGGCAAATTCACGGGCAACGGCGGTAGAGGCGTGCCAAGCAGCAGGGTCCGACCCGTCGATGGTCCATGCAGGGAAGCCCATGGCTCGGGCTTTGTCGGCCCAAAGTTCAACACCGGATTGCTTCGCAGGCGGCGTGTCCAAGGCGATTTGATTGTTTTGCAAAATGTAGGTGATGGGCAAACCACGAGCGCCGGCAAGGTTCATCGCTTCCCAAAATTCACCGCTGGAGGACGAACCTTCGCCGATGCAAGCGACATGGAATCGGTCGAGTCCCTGACGCCAACCCGCAAAGGCAAGACCCGTCATGGTGGCGCTTGCAATCGGGAGGGGCGCTGTGGGCGGCAAGACCCCCACGTGCCAGGCACCAACGTGCAGGTCCCGCCCTCCGGCGTCTTCCCAACCTCCGTTTTGATTGGATTTGACTTTGCCGAGGTTGGCCGCCATCACGTCCAAGGGGGTGTCACCCATCGCCAAACCAAGGCCGATGTCACGGATCATGGGAGCGACGACATCGCCGTCGTAACCCGCTCCCGGGCGAGCGTCGCGTGGTGCATCCGGTTGGCGCCGAAGTGCGGTTGCAACCGCAACGACGCCCTCCTGCCATGTCGAGCGGAAACCTTTGCCGCCAAATCGCCCGCCATCGGGGGTCTCAACGCCGTCGGTGAAGATGGATTTCAGCGCCGTATCGAGGGCACGGGTACGGGTCATGTAGCGCTGCCATTCCAAGCGAAGGTCAACGGTGATGGCCATGTAGTGGGCCAACCGTCGCATCATCAAACGAAGGTCAATGAGAAAATGGCTCCGTCGCCGTTCGAGCATCAGCGCCATGCTCCGACGGGGTATGACCTCGCGCTCGAGTTCATCGCCGAGCGTGCTGTCCATCTGTTTTTTCAGACCCCGTTCAAGGCTCTCGACAAAGCGGTTGGAAAACGTCTGCCACGACGGACCTTCGAAGGTCTCGGGCTCCGAGCCGATCATGTGGTCCCAAACGTTGGCGACGAGGAAGAGATGAGCGTCGTGTTGTTGGGCGACGAAAGCCAAAACTTCGCTTCGCGCAGCGGTTGCGGGCAAGGGGCGGACGAAATCGAGGGGATGCTCCGGCCTCCATTCTTGGCCAAAAATTTCCGGAAGGTCACCCTGTGCCATGGTCTGCCCTCGTCCCTTCGCAGGCGATGGGTGGTTTCAATGCTCTTCTTTGAGAGCATGAAGCAAAGGAGGAGGAAGGTTCACCACTTGCGTTTGTTGATTTCGGTTTCGTAGCAATCCCGAAGAACTTCTCGGTTGACCAGGGTGATGAGCAGCGCCCCCAGTGCAGGAATCGCAAGCCCTCCAAGCGCCATCGCCCAAGAACCGAAGAGGTCGAAGACCGGGCCCACCAACAAAGGTCCGAGGATGGTCCCGGCGGCCCATGCAGCCCCGAAAACGCCGAACGCCAAGCCTGGATTTCCTTCACCAAGGGCCCGGTTGGTGGCGGTGTCAATCATCGGCAACATGGGAATTTGTGCAGCGGCGATGGAGAACTGGAATGCACCGAGCAAGCCGATCATGGCAAACACGGCCACGTCTCCCTTGAGCAACGCACCGGTAGCCGCGACACCCACCAGCGAAAGCACGACGAAGGTCCATCCGATGACCATGTAGCGGGTCGGGCCTTTCCGGTCAACCAGTCGCCCCCAAACCACCGAACCGATGCCTTGCATCAAGACCATCACCAACAACACCCCGCCGATTTCCGCAGAGGAAAGCCCGAGCGTGTCGTCAAGGAAGAGCGGAACGCCGGCTTCCAAGGCCCCGGTCGCCACCGTCGTGATGGCCAAGAGCACCCCGACCCGGAACAAGATGGCGTCCTCGAAGAACACGCGGAGCGAAACCGTAGCTGAACTCCCTTCGACAGGTCCTCCGATCTCCTTCATGGCAACGAGCACCACGGGAACAACGACCAACGTGAGGCCGCCCAAGACGGCGAAGGCCCATGCCTCTCCCCAGGTGAACAACACCCCCCCCATCACCGGCCCAAAGAGGCCGCCGATAGCGGCGATTCCGAGCAATTTTCCTGCTTGTTCTCCAAACCTGGTGGGCCACAACTGAGAGGCCGATGCAAGGCCTGCGGTCATGATGGTCGCTCCCGAGGCCCCGTGCACCAAACGCGCAAAGGCAAGCAAAATGAACGGACGACCGACCCATTCCTTGGTGGCCACCACGTACAATCCGCTTGAGCCGGCCAACAAGAGCAGACTGACGGCGACCGTAAGCCCAGCGCCGTAGCGGTCCGTGATGCGACCCGTCACCGGTCCGAGCAGAAACAACGGTACGGCCCATAACGACACCAAAAGCGTGGCCTGAGTCGTGTTCAATCCGAATTGGGTCTGCCATGCGGGCAGAACGGGGACGATGAACGCATACCCGAGAAAGTTCACAAAGAAAGCAAAGAACAGTGCGTAAAACGCTCGTTGAGATGTCGTTTTGGGAGCGCTCACTCCTCTTCCTCCTTGGCAGGGAGGGCATCGAGAACATCGCTCGCCAATCGCTCTGCATCCTCAATCTGCGTGAGCAATGTGAGGTCAGAGAGGGCTCCCGGCCGCTGGAGGGAGGTCATCAATTCGAGGAACACCTCGGCGGACAATCGGGTCAATTCGACCGTTTCGGGATCCAAGCCCACCTTCTCGGCTTCGGAGAGAAGGGCGACGTACTCCGGCTCCTCGGAGAGAATCCCCTCCATGGCGCCCTCAACCTCCTTTGCGATGTCCTCGGCTTGGCGTTCGAGGATGTCTTCCATCGCACTTTTCAAACCAAGACCTGGCGAGGACGGCGTCGGTGCTTCGCCCAACATCGCTCCCTTGTTGAGGTCCTTGAACGAGGGTGCGGCGTTGGTAGAGGCGCTTTGGGGTTCAGCCGTGGGCAGCGTTTGAGCGTCTTGACCAACTTGGGCGCCTTCTCCCGAACCCACCAATCGGTTTAGCGCCAGTCGAAGCATTTCGGTCATGGTCGCGGCCGAAATGCCCGCGCCCTCTCCTTCTATAGAATGACCTTCTTCGGCCATCTGATCACGAAGTGAAGCAACAAAATCGTCGTCGATGTTTCCCGATTCCACCAAACGACGTAGCATGGGCAAGGCCCACTCGCTGTCGTTCATCGTCATGCCGACATCGAAGCGTGGGGCGCCGAAACCGCTCCCTCCGGAAGCAGAAACCTCGGCCGGCGGTGCGACAAATTGTTTGGATGCGTGACGTTGAATCTGGGAGATGAGTTGGTTCATGTCAACGGGCTTGCCGATCACCTCGGCGACGCCCGCCATGGCGGCCGAAGCCAAATAATCGGGAGCCGTGGTCCGGGACAACACCACCGTGCGCGTGGCGGTTCGGAATTTTGGTTGGCTACTCAAGCGCTGGCAGGTGTCCAAAGCGCTACCCTGTGTCCACTCCCCTTCGAGCAGAAGAACATCCGGTAACACGGCTGCCCCGGTCGCCTCGGCCTGCGCAAGCGTGCTCAATCGCGTGACTTCGTAGCCGTTCCGCTCGAAGGTGTTGGCGAGCAGGTTCCGTCTGCCTTCGTTCTCATCAGCGATGATGATGCTCGCCATGGCCCCGCCTCCGTTCCAAAAGGAGAACAAGAGTCGCTATCAACCTCTCCCCTCAATTCGAAGGCGGAGGGAGGTTTGAGGTTTGCAAATCCATCGCCCACGAGCGCCGTCGCCGCAACCCATCTAAACGAAGAAACGACCACACCTAGCATGGCCACGAACAACGGTGTTGAATCTTCCAGCCGAAAGGCTGCTCTTCATCGGGTCATCTTTGAGGCCGACACCGCCTCTGGAAAATTCTTCGATGTCGCTCTCTTGGTGGCCATTTTGGCATCGATCGTGACCGTTTCCCTTGAGTCCGTGGATGCCGTCAACGCCGAACACCACGCCTTGTTGCGAACGGTTGAGTGGGTGATTACGCTGCTTTTCACCGTGGAATACGGGTTGCGTTTGTACGCGACCGAGAAATCAAAGGAATACGCCACTTCCTTTTACGGCCTCGTTGATTTATTGGCCATCCTTCCAACGTACCTCAGCCTTGTGGTCGCAGGAGCACAAAGCTTGCTCGTGATTCGAGCCATTCGTCTGTTGCGAATTTTCAGGGTGTTCAAACTCGGCCGGTACATCGCCGAAGCCAACGTGCTCGGTCAAGCCGTGGCCCAATCAAGAACACGCATCGTCATCTTCCTCTTCACCGTCACCGTTCTCGGCTTCATTTCGGGAGCGTTCATGTACCTCATTGAGGGGCCGAAAAACGGCTTCACCTCCATCCCACAAAGCGTCTACTGGGCCCTAACCACCATCACCGGAACCGGCTACGGCGACACGGTCCCGCTGACGCCGGCCGGAAAGATGTTGGCGGTGTTCATCATGGTTTTGGGGTACAGCCTGATCATCGTCCCAACGGGGATTCTTTCCTCCGAACTGGTCCGGCTGAGCGAAGTGACGACTCGGTCCTGTCAAGCCTGCTCCAGAGAGGGGCACGATGCAAACGCCAAGCACTGCAAGCATTGCGGTGAAGCCTTGCCTAGTTGACGATGTCGTGTGGCGCTGCCGCATACCACGCCATGATGCCACCTTGAAGGTTGAACAAGCGGTTGGCATCCCATCCGGCACTCACCAAGGTGTTGGCAGCCAACTGAGAGCGCATGCCACCTTTGCAATGGAGCAAGATGTCCGTGTCTTTGGGCAGTTCGTGCAAGACCGAGAGGACCTCGGGGTGCGGGACGTGAAGCGAAAAATCAGCGATGCGGACTTGCTCGTGTTCACCGTCGGAGCGAACATCGAGGATGAACGGTGCCCAACCGTTGGCGCGTCGTTCAAGCACTTCCTCCATCGAGATTTGGTGAACCATGTTTTCCCGGGGAGAGGACGGGGATTTTTGTTCTTCCGACATCGGGTCCCGACGCCCGTCCACCGAACACCATTCATCATCGGAGAGCAAAGCTGCCGCTTGGGAAAGGTCAGCCACCCGTGGGCGATGGGGGTCTGATGAAAAGGAGAGCCGATTGAATTCCATCGTCAACGCATCGTAAACGAGGAGAACACCGCTCAGCGAGTGTGGAAGACCGAGCAGGAGTTTGATGGCTTCGGTGGCTTGCAAAACACCGACCATCCCAGGCAGAACGCCAAACACGCCAGCATCCGAGCAGGAAGGAACGGCTTCGGGAGGCGGTGGTTCGGGGAAGAGGTCACGATAGCAGGGTCCGCCTTCGTGGTTGAAGAGCGAAACCTGCCCTTCGAAGCGGAACACAGAGCCGTACACCCAGGGGGTTCCGAGCAATGAACAAGCATCGTCGACCAGATACCGTGTGGGCAGGTTGTCGGTACCATCGAGAACAAGGTCCCACCCCTCCATGATTTCGAGGGCGTTTTCGGGATGAAGCCGTGTTGCGTACGTGACGACCTCAACCCCGGGATCCAAGGCCTTCAGGGTTGCCCGAGCCGAGTCCACCTTCGGTGTTCCAACGTCTTGGGTTGAATGGAGAATTTGGCGCTGGAGGTTGCTCAAGTCAACGGTGTCGTCGTCCACCAACCCGATGCGCCCAATGCCTGCTGCGGCGAGATACAACGCCGCGGGTGAACCAAGACCGCCCGCTCCGATGATGAGGACGCTCGAGTCTTTGAGCCGACGTTGCCCTTCAATGCCCACGTTGGGGAGGCTGATGTGCCTCGCGTGTCGCGCCACATCCACCATGAACACGCCACGAGCCAACCCCACATGAAGGGAACGCCCTCAGTGGACGTTCTCTTCAAGCCACTTTTCAACGTCAATGGCTGCGGAACACCCCATGCCGGCGGCGGTGATGGCTTGCTTGTAGCGCGTGTCGACCACGTCGCCTGCAGCGAACACGCCCGGCACCGAAGTCATCGTGTGTTCCTTGTGAACGATGTAGCCGTTGGCGTCGGTTTCAACCTGACCGCCGAGGAAGTCCGTAATGGGGGTGTGGCCGATGGCGATAAACGCCCCCGTCGCTTCGATGGTTTCGGTTGTCCCGTCCTGAGTGTTTTCCAAAACCGCCCCGGTCAGGCCCTTGTCGTCGGAAAGCCATTCCTTGATTTGCCGGAACGTGCGAATCTCGATTTTCGGGTTGTTCGCCGCCCGCTCGTACATGATGGTGGAGGCCTTGAAGACGTCTCGTCGGTGGATCAGCGTGACTTTGCTTGCAAAGCGCGTGAGGAAGGTCGCCTCTTCACAGGCGGAGTCCCCTCCTCCAATCACGAGCACGTGCTCGTCGCGGAAGAACGCCCCGTCGCAGGTGGCGCAGGTGGAGATGCCTCGGCCTTTCTGTTCGGCTTCACCCGGGGCGTTGAGCCACACGGATTCAGCTCCGGTGCAGACGATGATGGAGTGGGTAAGATAGGTCTCGCCTTCAACCATCACCTTGAACGGGCGTTGAGAAACATCAACCTCGTCGACGTTGCGGTCTTGGACCTCGAGGCCAAAGCGCTCGGCCTGCTCTCGAAGTTGCATCATCATCTCGGGACCGGCGATGCCCTCCGGGTAACCGGGGAAGTTCTCAATATCGCTGGTCAACATGAGTTGGCCTCCCGACATGTAGCCGGCAAACATGAGCGGGTTGAGCATGGCGCGGCCGGCGTACAACCCGGCGGTGTAGCCTGCAGGTCCTGAACCGATGATGATGACGTTGCGTACTTCTGACATGACGGTTCCCATCGGTCGGTGAAGAGCGGGGGTGTTTGAAGATTCGCCCGCGACCGTCTTTCGAGGCAAAAAGGAATAGAACCGGAACATGATACTCCGGCCATGGTCGACCAATGGGTTGCAGCTGTGGGCATGGGCGTGTACGTCATGGTGGTGCTGTACGCCACCAAAATTCCCTACGCCATGATGGTCGACCGGGGCATAGAGCACATTCGAGCCGTGTATTACAACAGGAAAATTGTCCACATGTTCGCCGGCGGTGTTGGCTCCCTCAGCGTTCCGTTTTTGTTCACCGACCTTTGGTACCCCATGCTCGCTGGCTTGCTGCTCACGGTCATGCTCTACGCATCCCACCGTGCCGGAGTGGTCATGCATTGGTTCCAAACCGAGCAGAACCAAAACGACGTCAAATTCGCCTTGATGTGGTGGGTCTCGATATCGCTGATATGGTGGTTGGTGGGCGACCCTTGGTTGGCCATCGTCCCCTCGTTGTTCATGGCGTTTGGCGATGGCATCACCGGCGTGGTTCGCAACGCCGTAG
>Ga0222716_10000928_pt1 | contig 24833 bp, 28 predicted proteins | sample C33_13DmetaG_FD_165044 | JGI IMG/M metagenome (GOLD analysis project Ga0222716, IMG submission 165044) | Estuarine water microbial communities from San Francisco Bay, California, United States - C33_13D | ecosystem: Environmental > Aquatic > Marine > Unclassified | place: USA: California... | reverse complement strand
TTGCGGGCGCGCCATTGTTAATTCTTAAATTTCCAGATCCATCTACCCACAGATAATAATTTCCAAGCCTCAAAGCGCCGCTATTCCATGCTCCAAGTAATTTGACGCTGTTATCACTGTCATCAATCAAAAGAGATGCTGGGTTTCCTGCGCTATTTTGTGCAATGAAAAACTGATTCGCATTAGCGTCATCACTATCGCCTCTGCCAACAAACCATTTATCCGTGCCGCCTGCTTGCAAGGCTAATGCAAGTCTTCGATTAGCCGGAGCATTGTAAGTTGGAAAAAAGTTTGTAAAGCCATTCAGTGATGGTGCGGTTATTGTGCCGCGATATGCTGTAAAGCCTTCCTCCGGATCAAATAATCCGGTATCAGTATTTACTCTTACAATCCTAGTATCTGCCTCAATCCTGCTTGCATTGAGATAACACGCCCTAACATTTGCTTGAAGGTTAATGCCTTCTTTGTATTTCGCCGGGCCTCCTTGATTATAAGTTCTTGTGTTATTTACGCTCACATCGCCATATGTGTCCGCGTAGATAAATTTTGTAGTGTCGCCGCCAGTCGATGCGCTGGCGTATGTATTGCTTACGTTAAGGTTTATGCCTCTAGTGGCCGCTCCATGCGCCCAGTAAATATCCGCATGGTATGCATTGGCCTGATTATTGCCTTCGAAATATCCGTTAGTGATATTGACTGAATCAACATCAATAGCCTTAATTCCATTTTGTTGTGCGCGCTGAATATGATTGCCTTCTAGTACAGTATGAACTGTTGGCCAAGTCGGGCTTTTAGTTATATAAAGATTATTTTCCCCGCCATTGTCTATTCGAGTATTTGAGATATATACGGCTGTAGGGTTTTCATACTCTATATTGTTGGCGATAGATGAATCAAAATGACAATGTTCAATGTAGACAGTCCAGCTATCTAGCGCCTTAAAGTTCACATTGCAATTCGTAACAATAACGCCTTCAAGTTTTACATTGTAAATTGCATCATTGAGATAGATTCCGTATGTAGTACCTGCTCCAGCACCATAAATCTCTATCTCTTTGATTTGTATATTAGTGTTTGACGTTACGCCTGTATCCGTTGTGATACATGGCACTGATCCGCCACCATGAATAATTTTTACAACACTAGAGGAATTGCCAAACAGCGATACCCCTCTGCTAATAGTTAAAGAGCTTCCCGATGCAATCTTGTATTGACCGGCGGGGAAAAATACCGTTGCAGTGACAAGAGGATATCTATTATCCGCATTGATTTGAGTTTTTGCGTAATCAATAGCCGCCTGAATAGCCGCAGTGTCATCCGTCACACCATCACCGACAGCACCGAAGTCTTTGACCGATACTGATTCTTGTAGCTTGTCCTGAACGCTTCGATTAACCGCTCCGGTCCCGCCCTGATTGTAGCTAACATTCGAAGCGTCAGTGGTGCCCAAGGATGAAATTGAAAACGTGACCACCTCAATCGTGCTGAGGTTAGGCGGTGCCGCGCTAAAGTTAATCGTGGCCCCTGAGAGCGTGTAGGTGTCCTTCTGCTGGTAAACGCCGTCGATGTATATCTGCGTGTTGTTTTCAGCGACCGGGGCCGTGGCAAGGTTAAACGCCGTCTGTGCGCCGGTGCCGGTGAAGTTTTCAACCGAGACTGTGCCCGGTACGGCAGGAACCCAAACGGTGCCGGTCCAAACCTTTAATTCGTTGACTACAGTGTTGAAGTACAAATCACCAGTCTGTAGCGGTGTGCCGTCATTCCTAGCGATAGGATCGGTGGCGTGAGCGCCCTGATACTGCGTAATTTCCTCAACATTGTTGGTGACGTTCGTAATCACCGCGCTAGGCGCGTTGTAGACCGTTACAAGGTTCTTGTTCTGTACCAGAATGGAGTAAGCAGCCCCGGTGTAAACCGCCGCTGGTGAGCCGTCACGGACCACATAGCCGCCTGACGTTCTCAGGGGTTGGTCAGCAGGAATCCGAAAGTCCTTGTCCCAAAACGCGGTGGTAGGGGCCGTGATCGGGTCTTGGTACTCTAGCCCAATGTAAACGTAGCCATCATTAAGCGGCGACCCGTCAGTGTCCGCAAACGTGGGGTATCCGGGTGTTATGCTAATTGCGGTCATTCTTTGGCTCCTTCAGAGCGTCTCTAATCCAAGTTTACGATTTTTTATCTGCTCAATCGATTGTTTTATTATTCGGCTACTTCACTTCCGGTTGGCTCTTGCTCCTGCCTTCTGAGGATCTCCTCGATGGCCCTGATGGCGTTTTCTTCGTTTATGCCTCTAACGGCCTCGCCTAACTTGCCAACAAGCATTACGGCCTTCTCAGCGGCGCTACTGCGCGCAAAATCAGAACCCTTTTGCAATGCCTGCTCGATTTGACCCTTGAATGATCCCGGGGCTACTGCGCCGAACATTCGATCAATTTCGTTAACAAAAATAATCTGGTTAATCAAGTCATCTTTGATTTGTAAGCCGTATTTTTTAGCAATCGTTTCAACCCTGTCTATCGAGTCTATTATTGTATTTCTTGACCCGTAGTTACTTAAAACCTTTCTTAGCGCAGTGCCAAATGCTTCGCCTGCCCGGTCGCTTTCAAAGTTTACCTTCTTGCCAACAGCTTCCTGAATATCGTCTAGCGCCTGCAATGATTCACTGAACCGAGTGTTTGCCTCTCGGTACTGAGGGAACGTATCACCTAACGCTGTGTTTAGGTTTCGACGCAATTTTTTAACAACCCTCTCGGCCTGCTGCGTTAACGGATTGGCCCGTCTTTTACCGTAATCAACCTGCGTATCAATGTACCTTTTAGCTGTATGCACACCATAGGCATCAGGCACATCAGTGTCACCTAATCTTTCAAGGACTCGGTTTAACAGGGTTGATCCTGCCCGGTCGCCTTCAATGTCTGAGCCTTTCAAGTTAACTTTAAACTTGCCATTAGGACCGCGCTCTACAGAAACACCTATATCAGCCAAGTCACTAATGAACTGTGACATTGGTTGATCAAAATTAACGGGCTGTCCTCTAAGCTGAGTCTGGGCAATCCTATCGACCTGTTTACCGCTTTCTTTTCGTACATTGATCAGGAAATTGACACGCGACATCATTGAGTCGCCAAGAACCCCTGACGGCCTATTCTTAGCAGCGAAGGCGGCGCGCTTCTTGCCCAGCTTTAAAATGTTAAGCATCTTTTGCATCTGACGCTTGTCAAGATTACTAGACGCCTTTATTGACCCCAAAACCGCTGGATCAAATCCCTGCTTGATTGCTTCAGTTGCTTGAGGGTCTGACTGCACTCGGTCGTTAACAAGTCGGAACTCAACAACCTCTGAGCTGTCAGGCTGACTCTTCAGCGTGTCTCTAGTCTGTTGCGTTCTGCGCTGCTGCATCGCCTCAATGTTAGCGGCTACAGCTTCGCCAGCTCTTCTAACTGGCTCCATTGTTCTTGTCGCAGCGGCGGCTACTGGCTGAATAACGCCCTGCTGTACTGCTTGTCGAACGGGTTGCGGGACCATTACGTCCATAGCCTCTCGACCAGTTTCTTGAATCAGTTGACCACCCATTCTTTGAACAGCGGGTCGCCCACCAGCCCTAGCAGCTTGAGCCGCACCCGCCAATCCAGCACGAATCGCACCGGCCTCAGCCGCGAGTGGAGCCATTGCAGGCAACTGACCTAAAACGTCTGCGGTCTCCTGAACGTATTCCTGACCGACTTGAGTTCTTGGCATGTAAGTCGCTTCACCAGCGCGGCCCATAGCCTTTTCCTGAATCATTTGAGCGGCCTGTGGCGTACCAAACTCACCGGAAAGTATTTGTTCAGCAAGACCCTCTAAGGTTCCCCGAACCATACCGCCAGCGCCAACGGTAGCGCCTGAAGCCAAGGTCATTAAGACCTCTGCCGCACCAATTAGCTTGTCTTGAAGCGCGGGGTCAACTTGTGGCTCAGGAGGCGGTGGCATGATCGGACGCCCGTATGCGTCAAGCATAGGAATCTCGGATTCAGCAGCCATCATCTGCTCTTCTAAGGTGCCACCTGTAACGCCAGAAGGCTCAGGCGGAAAAACTTCATCGCCCCTCATCAGCGGAGTTGCGGCAGGACCAACGTCACCAGCTACCATTCCGGACTGCGCCCGAATATCCTGAACTCTTTGTTTTAAAATTTCAGAATCTTGAGGTATGTCATCCGGTATGTTGTTTATCTTTATACCGTCTTTCGTAACGATAGAATATGGCATTAAAAGTCCACCTCTATAACCGTATCAGTTGTTACAGTTCCGTCTGCTGACATCGTTGACCTTTGATCAAAAACTTCTTCGCCAGACATCAAAGGCGTTCTGGGAGCGCCAGCGGCTACAGATTGTATCTGCGACATATCACCATACTTGTCTTTAATTAAGGCTTGGTTATCAACGGCTAACCTCTGAATCTCAAGCAAATTATCATAAAACCTTTGGGGGCTTTGCCTTAACTCTAAACTACGCATCGCAGTTTCTAATTTGGCACCCTCTCGGTCGGACAATGGGCCAGTGCCGCGCATCAACGCAACCTTGTCCAAGTAAATCTTGGATTTCAAGGTATTGATCATGGCCTCAAAGTTAACATTTGCTTGCTGAACGGTTGGCAATGCCCCAGCGTAAGATCCAGTCGTTTCGTGAAGCGCAGATCCTGTATCTTTAGGATCGCCACCAGCCTTTATAATTTTGTCAATAAACCCTATCAAATCTTCTGAGCCAGACATTGCGTTGCTGACATCGTTGACCTTGGTCTGAGCCTTCTCCTGCGCCGCGTCTTTCAGGTTTGCAATTTCTAGCTCTAGCTTCTCAGCGGCCCGGGCATTGCCAGCGCGCTCTGCTAAGTTTAACTGACCCTGCCGCTTTGCGATCTGCTGCAACGGTCCGCGTATCTCTGAGTCATCAGCGACCATTGCCATAATGTCAACGCCAGCCTCTGCAAGACCTTTAAAGCCTTCAAACTCCTGAAATCTAACCTTGTCTGCAAGCTCTTTAATTTTTCCGGGCTGTAATTGCGCCGCCCTAGCCTCTTCGCCTCTAGTCTTCATCGTGGCGAAGTAGTCTTTACCGCCGGGTAGCGCAGCGATCCTTGTGGCTACCATCAGCTCGGCTCCCTCAGGATTCGTTCGAGCAATCTCTCTTGCGTCTGACCACATTTTGTTTAATCCGGGATTGCCTTTTGTGGCCTGAATCCTTCTATCCAAAATTTGATCAAGAATTTCAAAGTCAGTTTCACCTGCCAACACATTTCGTAGTGCAGAATGAATCTGCGTGGCGTCTGTAAAAGCACTCTGCTGCTGTTGTTCAGAAAGCATATCAAATGATTTTTGTGCCATATCTGCGAATGGCTTGTTATACATACTAATCTGTAAAATTTGATCGTAGGACCTTTGGTCGGCAGGCGTCTCAAAATACTCCATTGCCAGCCGGTTGCCTTCTTCTTGCATTTTTGCCGCTTGTTCTCTAGCCGCAGCTTGTTCTAATACAATTCTTTGATCAGCTCCAACCCTAAAAGCTTGATTAAAAGCCTGCATTGGATTTGGTACGTTTAGCGTATAGTCGTATGGTTGTGCCATTGTCGATTACCTTTTTTAAAATCCTAAATATTCTTTCACCGACTGATCCGCGCCTCTGGCCGATTGTAGAATTTGACCCGGCATTAAAGCTAACTGGTTTAAAGCCGCACCCTGACCCAGCGCAGCACCAGCCCTAGCCTGACCCTGCTGACCGTACAAGTTAGCGATGCTTGAAGCGGTCTGCTGACCAAATCCAGCCTGACCGGCGGCAGATGCCTGACCGAGTGAAGTTAACCCGGCGAGGTTTTGATATTGATTCTGAATCATGCTCTGTAGCATCTGGGGTCTAAATTGACCCAGAGCGGCTTGGATATTTCCGCCTCGCAAACCACCAGTTGCGGATGCGTTGGCAAGAATACCAGCCTCACCCTGCTCAACCAGAGACTGGAACATTGGACCCTGCTCAATCCCTGCGTAGGCTTGCTGCTGTGCCTCTGGCCCTAACAACCCAAGAATCGCCTGCTGCGCCTCTAAAGACCCAGTGCCAGCCTGAACATACGGAGCCATCAACCTTTCAGTGGCTAATCGTGCAGCCCTCTGCTCCGCAACACCCATCTCAGCAGCACGCTCTTGCGCCCGACCAGCCTTTCTCGCTGCTCTTGACTGTATAGCTGAACTAGCAAGCCCCCCGCCTACAATAGCAACCGCTGGATGTGGCATTATGAAAACTCCTCTAAATAATCTTCGTATTTTTCGCCGTACATTCTCATCACCATGTGGGCGCTGTCTTTAGCAACCTCAGCCCCGTGACAGAGCTGTACAACCGTTAAAATAATGTCGTAGTACCCAGCGCGCCACATAAACGATCTGGCATCTACATCGCCCTCACGCTCAACGTGGTCAGACGCCTGCCACTTTAGTATCGCATTTGACAGCAAAGGAACCAGAGCCGCGCTCTTCTGTGCAAAGAATGCGTTGGAGTATTGCCCAACCATCATGTGCCATAGAACGTGGTCTAAATCCTTTCTGTCTACCGGGTCGCCATCGGCAACGTCATCAAAAAATTGTATGGATCGGTACAGGTCGATTAGCCACTGCGTGGCCTCTTCTGGTAGGCAGAACACTTCAACGAAATTACGCCTTAACCAGTCAACATCTTCCATCAAGCAATCCTTTTCACCCCATTGTCTCACATATTTGCGTTAATTCAATTCTTATGCTATCTCGCTGCCGGTCGCGCTCAAGACCAAAGAGTTAGCGGTTCCAGCCTGCGTCACAATAGTGCCGCCATCGGGTATCACCTGACCAATCAGCTCTGGGCAGGAGTAGGTCTCCCGAGGCGCAATTGTCCTAGCGTTAAGAACCGTATTGGACGCCAAAGGATTACCGGCAGAGTTAGAGTTGGGCAGGTAGACAGTGATAAAGGTATTGCTTGCGCCCACGTTCGTAACCGTGAACTTGTCAATTATCGTAGTCACGCCGGTCGCATTGTACTGAATGGTCGCCGCCGTCTCTGCCAGCCTTCTTGAAATAATGTTCGTTACTGTAATAGCCATAATAAACCTACTGTTGTACCTGAGTGACGGCGACCAAGACCGCAGGGGCTGCTGGAGCAAATGCAGTTGCCGCACTAGCGTCTAACCATAAATTCGTATCGTCAACGGCAAACATAATCTCAACGTAGTCACTAGCGTTTAAAGAAATAAAATCTGTTTTATGCAAAATGCTGTATTCGCTGTTAGCCGATAGAGTAAGTCTGTTTGATGAGTCAGCTATGTCAACACCATTCTTGCGGAACCAAAACCAACCATTCTTTGAACTTGCGCTGTTTGATAACACCTGAAAGTTTACCGCGAAACTGTAAAGCCCTGAACTAGCCGCGACCAGTCTGGATGCTGGCGTCCCCAAAGCTATTCCGTTAGCAACCTCTGTCGTGTCGAATACAACTGCAACCGCAGTATTGATTGACCCAGCAACCTGATCAGTGGTCCGGGCAAACTGACCGTAATACTTCTGCTGTTCGATAATCGGGCGTACAAATATCTCGCCCTCAGTCGCGCTGACAACGACCACAATCGCAACTGGGATCGATATATTCGAGGCCGTTGGCTTAACCTTCGTAAAGGCTCCAGCCGTGGTTGGGCTTGCGTATAATTCGTCACCCAATGCCCAAGACTCGCTAACCGCGCTGCCGGTGGTGTCAATGCCTCGAACATTGCCAAAGGTCGTTACGAATCCAACCTCACCATTTAAAATGTTTTGAGTGGCTACGCCTAAAAAGTATTCAGACCGGTACGTCCCGTCAGCAATGTAGTCCAGAAACTCAATCCTGTTCTGCCCGTTGACCCCGGCAAACCCGATAGCTGATCCGTTGGTAATCGTTGATCCGGTGTTGTTGCGTCCGTAGATATAGGTCTCTTGGCCTACCTGCTGGACTACACCACCAGAATGATGGAGGTTTAGCGTGTCATCAGACGCGTTCCAAACCACGCGAGCATCTTTGTCCGCGTGTGGCGCGGAAGGATTGAAGTCGATGTAGTCGGTCTTAAGGTGATTAGTGTCTACCGCCTGATTCGCGGTGTTAGAGGCCAACTGAGCGATGATCTCAACGTCAACAATTGTGTTATCGCTACTGCCAGCGTCCACAGTTTCAAACAGCTTCTCAAACTGGATGATCTGCTCATGATCTTTTAGGAAAACCGCTAACTGGTCCCGGGTTAGTCCTAGCCTTGACTTTCTTGCCATCTTAGTAGGCCAACGGCTCTACCTGAGCCTCTAGTCGTGCAAATGATATGTGAGCGTCAGACTCGCCCCTGAAGCGTTGTATTCGCCAGTTAATCATTGACCCCTGTTGAAACCAAACCAGACGCTTGTTTCGGTTGCCCTGAGTGCCAACCTTAATTGATCTCGATTGTGACCAATTCTCACCGTCAACAGAGTAGCTTGTCGTGATCACAGGATTAGTCCCAAACGCAACCCGCCCGGTCAACGCAACCAACTCTAGCTCGTGGAATATCGCGCCCCGACCCTCGTTGTAAACAATGTTCGTGCTGAACTCCCAGCTAACCCTTTCGTTGTAGTGCGATCCGATAGTGTTCTCAAAATAACCTATCGTAGATGATGTTGGGTCGCCAATGAGCCACTTGTTGTAACACCAAACAATGTCCCGGGCCTTGTATCGAGCCAATCCAACCGTTGAGCTGGACAGTACAAACCAGACAGGAATATTTGTCGCCTGCGTAGCCGTCAGGTCGAACACAATGGTCTGATCGGGAAGATGAACGTATAAGTGCTGATGGTTTCGGTCGTTTCGGGCCTCAAGCTTTACCGTGGCTAACTGGACCTCGGTGTAGTCGGTCAAGACCTCGTCAATTTCTTTGGTGGATATTTTGTTGGCCTGAGCGTTAGCGCCCATGAAGATGCCCGGGCTTTCGTTCCTCCCGCTGCCCAAAAACGCAATTGTCTCAACAAAAACACAACACGCCTGAGTGCCTATAACACCCTTCTGAATTTGAGCGCCCTCAACCCTTTGGAATGGGAACAGATTGCCGCCCACGTTATCAAACACCTCAATGGTGTGCCGGTTGAGCGCGTATATTTCGTTTCTGAGCTTAACCAAAGCCACCACGGGGTCAGGATCAATTTCAGATGACCCGTACTTCAGAGGATTGACAGCGAACGGGTCCAGAAGCTCAGTTACTACCAAGAACTCACCGTCAGTGGTCATGAAGTAGCCGTCAACCCAAACGACATCAAGAACCGGACCCAGATCTGGATCGGTTACCTGATCAACTGTGGTGCCGTTCCAATAAAAAAGCTTTTGACCGCTGGCGATTGCTAAAAGGTCAAACGAGTAGGTCATCGTGACCAGATTATCATCAGTACCACCTACGTCACCCAAGACCGTAACCGCGCCGTCAGCAGCGATAGAGCAAAGCTTGGTGCCCATAACCCGGTAGCAGACGCCGTCTCGTTCGATTCCACCGCGATTAACGCCCGGACCCTCACCGTTCTTCACCAGACCGTCAGCGGGGCGCAGATAGCCGTTGCTGATCCCTGACTGCTTAGGTACAGGAATTAAGTTTCTAGGATAACTTGTGCGGATCTCTGCCTGAGTGTCATCAGTAAAAATACCGTTAAGGATTGGTATCTGCATTTTTTCAACTCAGTAGCCGGGTTTAGGTTTAGGCTTAGGCTTTCGCTTAATTACTTTCTGCTTAGGCCACATTACTTTTTCTTCGCGGTCTTAGCTGCCTGCTTAAATGCCTTAGAAGATGGAGCGCCTTTAGCGCCGGGCTTACGCATCTTCTCGCCTGAACCTGCCGCGATTCTTTTCTTCTTCGCCGCAATGTTTGCGTACAATCCTTTACTAGCCATTACGATCTCCTTGACTTGGTGCCTGAACACTTCCAACGCTGCCGAGACAATCTCAGCGGTGAGTTTGGGTTTGCAGCCGCCTTCGGGTTCTTCTTCATCTGACCGGCAGATCTAGCGCAGTATGCGTCACCCTTCTTAGTCCCGGGCTTAACTCTAGCCCCGCCACCGCTAGCCTGACCGGCCTGACCGTAGCTGACCTTCTTGCCTGCTGCGGTTACCTTGACCTTTGCCTTACCCTTTGCCGGTGTAGCCATTAAAGACTTCCTTCAGCAGATATTGTTACCTGTTTAGACGCTAAAACCGTATTCGGAACCGCAGCCTCCCTGATTTCAATAGTTCCGGTGCTGAAAACTTGACCGGCGTTACTCGTCACAAGCCACTGTATGTTAGTAGAAATAAGCAGCCAGACTCCAACCGAACTACCCGCAGGGTTTATTCCAGCGGTCGTCGTAAACCTAATTTGATAGTCGCTCGATACGCCTGAGCCAATTAGCCAAGTGTAGGCATCAGGAAATATCGCAGAAACTGCAACATCGCCATCGGTTTTTGCTGTCCAAGAACATACCGCATAAGCTGGAGACGTACTAAGAGCGGCATAAGACCCAGCCTTTAGATACGCGCCCAAAGATGTAGACGCATCAATTCCGGTGAATGTTCTAGCAGCAAAACTCATGAAAGATCCTTTAGCAGTGAAGCGTACCAAGACGTTCCAATATAGCTAACGACCAAAAGGTCAACTGAACTGGGATTGGTTGACAAAACACTTGCAGTACCGCCGGGCCACTTGAAGCTCCCGGGCCACGCCATCGTTCGACTGCCTGTTGCGTCCTGAGTTAACAGAATATTCACGGTCTGACCCTGAGCCGGGTTGCTCAAAGTAAGCGTTGTTACGTTCTCAGTTAAAGTGCTGGTGAACACGTTGCTCTCGGTCATGTCTAAGGTCAAGACCCCACCAGTGCTTGAGCCAGCCACCGGAGCCGTCTGAGCGTGTCCAGTGAAGTTAGCCCCGTCGATGGTTGGGTTTGTGTTAAATACCGCCGAACCAGTCCCGGTCTCGTCTGTCAGAGCCGTTGCTAAGTTCGCGCTGCTAGGGGTTGCCAAGAATGTTGCAACTCCTACGCCAAGTCCACTTAGTCCGGTCGTTGGCAGGCCCGTACAGTTCGTCAGGGTGCCCGAGGTGGGCGTTCCAAGGATCGGAGTGACCAGTGTAGGGCTAGTGTTAAACACCGCCAGACCAGAACCAGTCTTGTCTGACAGCGCGTTAAATAACTGCAACGAAGTAGCTGAGAAGGTGTTGTTGCCAAAGCTCATCGTCTTGTTGGTAAGGGTTTGAACGCCTGTGGTCGTTACAATGTCGATACCAGCAATTTGCAGGCTGTTTACGATGGTGTACCAAGTTGACTGTAGTTCATTGAACCGAATCGTGAATGAGCTACCCGCCCCCAAGGAGGCAGGAACACCCACCAACGTCCCGCCATTGCCGTTGATCGTCAGCGCGCTAATGGTCTGGGTTGATATGATGATGATCTCTTGACCGTCATAGCAGTCAGCTACCGGCGGCAGTGTCACCGAACCCGCAGCAAACGTGCCAGTTGGGTTCATAATCAACCAGATCGATTGAGATGACGCAGCCAGCGCAATGTTAAAGCCCGAGTTGGTCGGCGCATTAATTACTACCGTGTAATTTGGGTCGGCAAACGTCTTCTGAAAGTAATCAACCAGAGTCGTAATGGAAGCCTTGCGAGCGTCACCGTTGCTTGTCGCGTAAACTGGTAACTGATCACCACCGGATAGGGTCGTAATCGTTGGCAGTTGGTTAATCGTGGGCATCTTAGCCTCCTAAGTGTAAATCAATACGCCGTCATCGCCTGCAAGTACAGGGTCAACGGGTTGTGGTACAAACGGATCGTCATATCGTCGCCAAGGCTTGTTGCCTGCGCCCAAAGGCATAGTCCGTGGCAACTGCTGTGGAATCGGTCCCGCAAACGCCTGAACGACCGTATTATACGCCATCTTAGCAATGCCCTTGGTGTCAGGCATGATGCCCTTACCAAATGACGGTGCGATCCTAATACCTAGATTGGTGTAAATGGCCTCATTCGCCAGATCTGGAACGTATGTCTGCTCATCGAGCCTGCTGTCCTGTGGTGATGACGGCAAAGGATAGCCAAGTCTTAACCCTTTGGCGTTCCACTCAGCCATCATGGCGTCAAGCTTTCTGAGCGCGCTCTGAAGCTGCTCTGGGGTCAAGTCAAAGACGTATGCTGCTAAACCAACCTCTTCGAAGGCTTGCTCAATGTACTGACGTTTCGTCCATCCCATCTTGTTGTCCTAGTGCGTCAATGATTCTTTGGCCCAGCTTACTGTCTGAGGTTCTTCCGTCAAACTTTAAGCCCAACTGACCGGCCTTCTCTTCAAGCTCTGAGCGGGTAGGTGCTGAGTCATCTGCCGGGATCTCTGGCTGTTTTTCCTTGGGTGCAATGGCCTCACCTAGTGTTAGGTGCCAACCGTCTGCGAGCTTGCCGTCCAACTCCTCTTGAGTCTTGACGCCAGCCCATGAATATGTTTTGCCTTCCGGTCCATGCTGATCGCCGGGGGACTTGTATACCAGTTTAGGTTCAAACATTATTTTTTCTTTGCCTTCTTCTTAGCGGTCCTAGCGGTGCTCAGTGCAATGGCAATGGCCTGCTTCTGAGGCCTGCCTGACTTCATCTCGGTCTTAATGTTCTTTGAGATGGTGCCCTTAGAATAACCCTTTTTCAACGGCATATCACGCTCCTAAAAAGAAACGAGGGGCCGAAGCCCCCCGCCATTTTTTACACCTGTCCGAACAACATGATTCCAGACATTTCTGGCTGCTTGTTCACTACACCGAACAACGTGTCGCACCGATACTTGGTGGTCATCGTGTTGATGTCGTAGAACTTCTGCATAACCAGCTCTATGCCGTTATCAGTGGTTCCGCGCATTACCGCAGTGCCTGCGTCAGAGGGTACAGCGTACCGTCCGGGGAGCAGTTCCAAAGCGTCACGCTGCCAGAACGGGTTTGCGTAAGCAGTGGTCGTGTTCAAGAACACGATTGCCGCAGCAGCCGCTGGGGTAACGATACAGTTTTGGTACTGAGCCGAGGCATCAGATGCTACTTGGTTTGAGATGATCCCGGGTGAGATCACCATAGTCGTGCCGTTGGTTACCGAGATAACTCGGAACGTCTTCAGCTGACCAGTAGACTGCTTAGTGATGTGATGAACGGCTTCAACCCCAGCGATTGTGAACGCGTCACCAGCGGCTACGTTAGTAGTGCTAGAAACAGTTACAGTCTGGTATCGGTTGTCAACGTTGATCTGACCACCAACTGCGTTGCTAGTTGCAGCAGGAACGAGGTAGTTCGTAGCAGCATTTTGCGTGTCGATAGTGATCGCACCGCCGCCAGCAGCAGCAGTGATTCGGTTAGCGTAGTCAAGCTTCAAGGTCTCAAAGCCAGCTACCATGCCAACACGGCTGCGCTCATAGGCTGAATCAGACTTTTCGTTGCCGAAAGATCGTGAAGCCTTAGACAGATCGTTTGCCATACCGTTGTAGTCGCGGCTAGACAAAGCCAAAGTCCGCTCGTAGTCGGGCACACCCTGCTCGTTCATGATCGCGTCAGCTTGTGCAACGTCATCATAGCCAGATGCAGCAGCAGTCCGCTTAACAACCAAGGTGCCTTGCAAAGCAGCAGTGTTCATAATTGCTACGTTGATGTCAGAGGCAAGCTTGTTCTTAGCAGCCGCACCGAGTCGGTCTTCTTGCAAGGCATCGCGCAATTCCAGAGCGTTCATTGTGAACGGTACTGCTTTGCTGAAGCCAATGGTAGAAGGCACTGCCAACTGAGTGAAGTTTTTGTAGTCAGCAGCAATATCAGTACCGGGAGCGGCATCGATAGAGGTGCTAATGTAAGGCATCGGACGCCAGATGACGTCATTGGTGCGTTCCATCATTACCTGATCGGTAGTGTAAACGCCTACGTTGCGCGACAATACCAGCGCGTCTTGGAAACCTTCCAAGATGTTTTCGAACGCTACGCGTTCTTCTTTACTAAACGAATTAGCCATGATTGGCTCCTTTTAATTTATTTCGCCGCTCGTTTCTGCGCGCGCTTATAGGCCATGACCTTATCCATGTTACCTGTCCGCGCCGCCTCTTCTCGCAGCCGTTCTAGGGTTGAGTCCACAGCTCCGCTCGATGGTGCCGTTGCCGATACCGTTCTCTCGGGCTGTGTTGCAGCCTTGCGATTTCCAATCTTCAAATTACTCTCCAATTTTGCCACCGCAAAGGCAAACTTTACGGGATCGTCTATTGCGGCAAGCTCTTTAGCCTTCTTGGGGTTCTTACCCAAAGCGTAAATCACTAGCGCAGGGTTCTCAGCACCTTGAATTACTACGCCCTGTTGAACTACGTTGAACATCTGCTGCGCGACTTCCTCAGCATCGTCATAGTCCCTGACCTTTAACTTGGTCTTGGCCTCAACGTAACCCTCCAGCTTCGCGTTCCAAGCCTGTTGCTGCTCCTCTTCGGCGCGGCGGGCTTGGCTCTGCTGCTCATCGACGAGTTTCTTACGCTCGTACCAGTCAGCCAGCGACTGCTCGTATTTCTCGGTGTCGTAATCTAAAGCTTCAAGATTCGGCTTCGGTCCCAAGTTAACAACTGGATTGGTCTCAGTTGACTGGTTTACCCGGCTCTCTAATTCTCGATTACGTTTCTTCAACTCCCTGTGTTCGCGTCTAAGCTCTCGGACCCATTCGGGTGCGGCTTGCTCTTCTTGAGGCGGCGGTTCCTCACCGTCAATGGATACTACTATTTCGTCAGGCTCTTCTGATTCAGCTTCTTCTGCTTCAGGCTCGCCCTCATCGACTTCATCGATGGCTGCGTCCTCAATCTCAAGCTCCTCTTCAACGTCCTGCTCTTCTTCGTATATCTCCTCGACTTCTGCCATTTTGTTTGATCCCTGTTAACTCACCCAAGTTCTCGGCTGGGCGGTTGCCGTAGACCAATTATCACCCTTGTGCAAATTATTTCAACTTTTTTACATTAAGGGGGTTGTTATCTTACCAGTAAGATGAGATACTCTCTTTGTCGTCGGGGTTCGGCGGCACTTAACCAGCAAAGGAATATAAAATGTCAGACTTTAACTTTACAGAAAACGAAAAACTTGCAGCTTTATATCTTGTCGCTGACTGCCTAGACGGTATGGGTGGTTCGCGTCCGATGGATCTGGAAGAAGACAGGTTCACATGGTGCCACGTCAGCGTCCTCGTTGATGCTGGGTGGAGCAAGCACGAAGCAGCAGGAACCTACGGATCACTAGAATCTAAAGGCGCGTTGGATATCGAACACGATACCGACTGCATGGGCGAAGGAGCTTGGGTTGACTCAATCCGGGACGAACTGTATCAGTGGGCAGAAGGTCATTGGGACGAATTTGAAAAATTAATAGGGACTGCGGCGTAAGCCGCTTCACAACCAGCAAGGAGATACATATGGAACTCAAGCAAGAGATTTTTTGGCAAACGCAAGCTCGGGGCAGTGATGACGCCGAGTATCAGATCTACCTCAGTTGCGCCAACGATGGTGACGGTATCGACATCACCACTGGCGCACCACTCAAAACATATGACGAGTGGATCAACTCTTAATCAATCAGCAAGGAGTTATCTATGAAATTAACACCCAAGCAAAACACGTTAGCCGATGAATGGCTGACGCTATGCTCTCAGTCGTATATTCGTTACGGCACCAAGGATTACGATGATCTGGTGCGAGCTATGAAATCCAGCCGGGTATCAAAAGTCGTACAAAAATTTGTAATCAGTACCCTAATCGACGCAGAAGCTTTTCATCTATCGGAACAGTCCGCTGACCAAGCCTAGCGGTGTACGCATCTTTTGAGTCAATGTAGTCTGGCGTAGACCTTGGAAACAGTTGCGGCATCATGTCCTGAGCCGTTAACGGTCGATCTATCCTGCCCAATCCCTCACCGCTCAGAGACGTATTGTAAGTCGTGTGAGGACCGCGTGACCTACCACCAGACATAATCCCTACGTTTTCAATCTGCATTAAGCTAGGTATATCAAGCTGCTCTGGAGCCGTAATGATCATACGCATTTCAGTGTTGGTCAGAGCGCCATCGACCTTTTTGATCCCGCCTTTTATTTGCTTCGGGCTTGGATTTGCCACCATGTTAAATACATTGTTGATGGTTTTTCTCTGCGGACCACTCAGTCCAGCTAAATAATTATCCATGTCTGGCGCATCGATGCCGGGAAAGTCAGGTATTGGCACCTGATCATCGCCCTTGGGTAGCTGACTATCTCCGCCCTTTTTAATCAATCGCTCAACGTACTTCTTGTTCTTTTTGTTCATGCTGTTCTGTGAGTATCGCATGTGAGCAGCGGGTGCCATTGTTGGAAAATCAACTGACGTTGTTGCCATGTTCATAGGCAATACGATCATGTCACCACCACGATTCAGTACGGTGGATGCTCCGCCGGTATCCATCGCCCAAACCTCACCGGGGTTGTTGAACATATAGTTCTGACCACCCTGCAACGGTAGCGGCTCGTTAAACTCAACGCCCCGAGCGCCATAAATTACGTCACCGGCTGGGGTTCTGTCGGTCATGGTTATCAGTGCATTCTTGCCCTCGTAATCTGCCAAGCTGATCGCCGGTTTTTCGAACTGAACCCGCTCCGCGTCAATGGTCATTTCTTCCATCTTGGGCTGCATGAACTTTCGATCATCCATCTCAGGTATGGCACCGGGCCTCTCAACACCTCTCGGCAGTTGTATCCTTGGCACACCCATTGCCAGTGATCCAACCGGCGCTGTGCCTGCTGCTGATCCGCCCGTAACGCCTAGCGCAAAGTCCAAAGCCTCTTGCTCTGGATCAAAGTCTGACTGAGTCAAGGCTCGGCCCGGAGCCGTGAACACGTTCATCATCTCAGCCAGTGGCAGTGGTAGAGCAAACTCTCGTTCACCACCGGGCACATCACGCAGGGGTAGAATTGAGAACCGGCCCTCCATGTCCAGCGGCCTTGAGAATACCGACTCTTCGACCTCTACCGCCTCTGCTGGACGCCTGATCGGACCCCGAGGCGTCATCATGTAGTCCTCGGTTTCTTTGTTCAGGATCGTCTGGCCTAGAATCTGCTCTGATAGCTCGCGCATTGAAGCCATTGTTAGGTTTCCTCTTGGTAACTTTGCGAGGTGTCTTCGCCGGTCATCCTAGCAAGCATAGCAGCCGCTGCTGGTATCGCTATGCCGTACTTCTTGGCAATGGTGATCAGTCGATCATCAAATATAACGTAGTTCATAGAACGCTTGTCAGGGGTCTTGTGCCGGGTGAAGGCGTCAGCGTATCGAATGCCCTTGATGCCTTTTTCTTGTAGGTTCTGTGCAGCAGTAATCGCTCCGGTAGGGTCAGACATTGGGTCAGACAATGCTTGTTCGTATTTTTTATAGGCCACAGAGCCAGTTGGGCCAGTGTGCATTAATACAGGTTTATTTGCCGCGCTTAACGCTTCTTCAATCGTCGCCGCCGCTGGAAATTGACCAACGGAGTATTTGTAACTAGGATTTGAAGATCCTGTTTCTGTTACGTCTTTGGCGGTGAAGTTAGGCTTCGGCGGTGGATCAAAGTTAAACGCTTGCTTCACTAGCGCGCTTTGTTCTGCCATTGGCTTATCCCAGTCAAGCAGCTCATCAGGCTCTACGTCGAGGTTGACTTCGTACATGCTGCCCTTATCCAACGATGGAGGCTTGAATCCTAACCTTTCGGATTTTTCAATTGCATTTATTACAGCTCTCATTTCACTCGCGTCTTGACCGTCAGATTCCAACAATCTAGCTGTTCGCCTAGCGTCCTTTAGAGTTTCAGATAAATCACCATCGTTGTTGACGTATTGACGAGAAAATTGGTAAAGACTGTCAGAAGTTACCCCCTCATCGCTCAGGTCTAATCCTGAATCCTCCATAGATTTAATAAAATCTCGCTCTGCTTGAGCATAACTGTTTCTTGCAGAAAGATCTTTTTTATACCCCTTTGCAACATCCTCAGACTCAGCAAAATACAAGCCGCGACCATAAGCCTGTGCGCCTTCGCCAGTGCCTATCTGCTCTGTGCTGAACCGATCAAAGCTGTGCGGTGTGCCGTGGTATGCCTTGATACCCTTACGGACCTGAGACGCAGCAGGCAGGAACGGTAGCGCACCGGCAGCAGTCAAAAGGTAATTAGGAATGTTTCTGGACTCAGGGTCGCGCATATACATATCAACGTCAGCGGCTAGGCCAGTGACATCACCAACCCCGGGCACCAGCATCGTTGACATTGCAGCGGCGTCTAACGGTGAAATTTCACCCTCACCGTAGCCAATCGGTAAATCAGGATCCTGACCGTACACGTTGGTCGGCTGGAGAACTGGGCCAGAACCAGCCCGGCTCAGCAACTCCATCGCCAGTTCGCGCATCGAGGCCATCAGCGCATGTCTCGGATCATGTCTTGCAGCAGCCGGGCGCTTCTGACGGACTTCTCTTCAGTCTCGTTTTCAACCCGGACATTGGACTGCTCAATACCGGCTAGGGTTTCCATCGTCTTAGCCTGCTCAAGCTCAGTGCTTGCGCCGGTTTCTAGCACTCTGGCCTGCTGCAACTCAGCATCAGCGATGGTCTTGACAACGTCCGCCCGGGCCTTAGCCGCCTTCGCCGTGGCCTCTTCAGCAGCAGCCTGCAAGAACACCGCGTTTGGATCTGGCTGCTGATTCTGCATCGCCGCCATCATTTCCTCTGCCTCGGCCTCTGTGGGCTGTACAACCCCCATTCTGATCAGCTTCTGACGGAAGAAATCCCGAACCTCACTGATACCTTCGCCCTCCATGTTCATCATCGCCATCGAGCCTAAAACACTTTGCATCTCAGGGTCGCCAGTGATCTGCATCATCCCGGTCAAGGCCCGAACAGTCGCGCTTCGCTTGCTAGATGATGACGGGCCAACGTCAACGTCAACGTCAAAGCTTGCCTTGGTAAGATCGTTCTCGGTGATCACCTCGCCAATTTCACTGATCGCTGGCGTCATCAGGGTGATCGAGTCAACCGTATCGGTCACATCGATGACCTTCATCCTGCGGTCTTCTTCGACGTACAATTCTTTTGCCATACTCAACCAGACCTGACCACAGCGCCGCATGGCCTTGGAAAAGTTGGACATATAAATAAACGTCTGCATGTCTAAACGAGTCTGGATCAGCTCTACGGCTTTACCACTAAGGTTTGACGCCATCTCGTCGCCCTGAGTCTGGTTGCCCATGATTTCCATCATGTCTTGCTCAGTAACTTGCAGTAGCGCAGCCAGTGTCGGCGGAATAGCGGGTGGCTTCGTGTATCCAACGGGACCGGCAATCGCCTGCTGACCATTGGCGTCAGTGATTGGGTTTACCAGCAGGTAAGGGTAGTCAACCAAGTTATCTTCTGACCACATCACCTGATGACCGGCGACCTGTTCCGGTAGCAGGATTGGTTTTTCAATGCTTGACAGTGCTGAGATCTCTGCGAGCTTGGATAGCTGCATGTTCTTCAAACGCTGCGCGTCCTTGGCTAAACGAACGTGGCCCATGCACCGCTCGACGTTGTCGATGTACCACCGCTTGCCAAAGGTTGGGATGATTGGGATGCACTTACCAGCAATGTAGCCGCAGTCCTCAAGGATCTTAGCGCCAGACATAACGTACTTGTGAACCTTTTTCTTCTTGACGCGCTTCTGACGAACCTCGCGGGTTCCAACTGCTGCGAGCATTTCTTCTAGCTGCTCATCTTCTTTGAAATCGTAGGTGGTGTACCGTTCTTCGGATCCGTCTAGCGTCTCAAAGATTCTGACCGTCTCGCTGATCGTCTCGACTTTGTAATACTCGGCAACGTAAACAACGTCAGGGGTCAGCCAGTCGAACTCTGATTGGTGAACCGTCTTAGGCCAGCTTGCCGGGTCATCACCATAGGTCTCAATGTAGCTCTCATACGTCATCGCGCTGATCACAAAACATTCAGTGGCGTCAGCCTTGTCCTGACGCTTGGCGTTCAGGTCAAAGAATACTGAGGTGTCCGCATCGTAGATCGGCTCCATGCGGATCCGCTGCCGGTCATCTTCGTCGTTCTCCTCGTCCTCGTAGCAGGCTCTCAACCTCCACGCACCAAAGCCACCACCGACTGCCTCCTCGAAGGCATTGTCGTAAGCTTCGTTCGCGGTGGAATCCTTCTCATCCGCCCGGTACAGGCCATCACAGACCTCAGCCAACTTGTCGTTGGGCTGACCGTCCTTCGATGTGAAGTCAACAGTGACCCGGTTGTTGCGGTACTCGTTGATGATCCGAATGACACTCAACGCAATCTTGTTAACCTCAAGCTTTGGCTTGTTTTCAAACTGGCTGCTCAATGGGCCTTCCCACTGGGCACCGTTGATGCTGTAAAATCGGCGGTCTTGCAAGCACTGTAAACGCTCGTCACGCAGCGCAGACTGGATCGTGTTAAAAGATTTGAGTGCGTCAACGTGTACGTTGGATAGCCGCTGATCGTTTGTCATTCGAGCCATGATTTGTCCTCGGTTGTCAAGACCATTATCTACCAGCGATTAGCCGTTGGCAATGGCACAAAATCTTGGGCTGGCGTGACCGGATTGGCTCGCCTAATGCCCTCGCAAGCGTATCTTAGCGCGTCGATCACATGATTCTTCTTATCCTCAAGAATCGGCAGCACTTGATTGGTTGATGGATCAGTCTTGTACGAATACAGCATCAGCTCGTCGATTGTGTGAACACACCTTGGGTGAACCACGATATCGTATGACTTCAGCCACTCGATGCCCTCCTCGACGGACTTCGGACCCTTCACCGCTGACATGATCTTAGGAAACCCGTTTCTACGCATGTGGCTAATCGTTTCAGGTCTTGCCGAGTCAGCCACGATGGGCCACTTCTCGGATTCAGGGACGGTCATGAACAGGTCAGGCGTGTCAGTGATCTCACACCCAACCATATACGCCTCATAATCAACGTAGAGCTTCCTGCCGGAGATATGGCATCGAACCAATACGGTTGGGTCAACTGAGAATCCCCAGTCTGCACCAAGCCTGTGGATCGCCTCATCTGGTGCATCAAACTCCTCAATGCACCAATTCCTGAACACCCGGGACTGGCTGTTTTGCAGATACGCACCCCGCCAAACGTGCTGGAATTTGTCAGGATCTCGGCGCTTGTCGTACTCCATCTCGTCCTTCAGGACATCAGGGAACCAAGGATTCTGCTGGTAGTTCACCTCGATCACGGTGGACTGAGGCGGTGGATTGTCACCGCGCAGCAGCCAGTTGACCGGGTCCGTTTCGTTTCTGGGGTTCCAAGTGAACCAGAGTTCGCTGCCGGGCTTTCTGATCGTCGGCCTGAGAAGATCTAGGGACTGCTGGCTGAGGCTTTGCGCTTCTTCGACCCAAGCACGATCATAGCCCTCAAGCGATTTGATTGAGTCTGCGGTGTGGTTTTGCATACCCTGAAAAATTATTCGCCCGTTTCCGCGCCTAGATTTGATGACCGCGTCTTGAACCTCAAAAAACTCACCCGCGTTCAGCTCCTCAATCTTCAGTTCGAGCAGCCGCTTGACGGATTGGTTCAGGGATTTTTGGATCTCACGAACGCAAACCGAACTCTGATTCGGGTTCATGATATGCTCTTCGATCAGCATCTCAGCGAACATGTGCGACTTGCCGCTGCCTCGACCACCAAACGCGGCCTTGTACCGGCATGGCTCGAACAGGGGCAAAGCCCACTCAGGCGTCTGGATTTCCAGCGTTTTATTTTTTAACGATGACACGCTCAATCCTCTGGATGCTCACTGGTGCCTGTTCATCACCAGATAACTCAAGCTTGTCGCCGTACTTCTTGGGTGCCATTTTGGATAATAACCACTTACGAGTATCAACCCGTAGCCGCTGCTTCTGGACCATTGCCGAGTCAACCTTGCCCTCGCCGGTCGGAATCATTTCCTCGTCCGCAATTTTTATGATGTCATCAGCGATTTTATCGATCATATCGGATCGTGCGCGCGCGTATTGTTCAGATAGATCTTTATCCTGATCCACCCAAGACAAAAAGGTTTGAGCTTTTACGTTTGCGTTCTCAGAGGACTGTCTAAGGCTCAGGCCATTTCTCATGCCGGTCAAGACTTCAGTAATCTTCTGTTGCTTCTCTGCTTTCGGTGTTGCTTTCATGTTCACTCTCTTTTTTTATTTTGGCCTTGCAGTCCTTGATGATCCCTTTCAGGTCGTCAATGGTTAGCTTAGACGGAGGGTGAGGCCCCTCCAGCCATTTTACGTTATCTTCACCGATTCGGTAAATCAACCTCGGTCGGTACTGATCAATTGCGCCAGATTTGAAATTATTACACTGCGCGCACTGTTTGTGTACGTTTAGTGGTTCAAACCGTAGCTCAGGATGACCTCCAGCCGTTTTGTAGTGCCCCGCATGAAACTGACATGGGCCTCTGGTTCCACAAGAAATGCAGGGCTGCTTGTCATCACGAAGCCGAATCCACTGGTTAAACACCTCTTGGGCCTTCTTGACCCAGTAACTTCGATCCTTGTCCCGGACCCGTTTCTTCATCTCCCGGGTCTCGGCCCTTTGTTTCTTGGCCTTGTCTTGGTTCACCAGATCAATCGAACAGGTTAGGCTGCACACCTTTTGCAACGGTCGCCGGGGTTCAAATGGTTCCTTGCAGGCTTTGCACTTTTTCATGATCAATCCCCGCAGAAACAAGGTATTGACTCGTCATCGAAGCCAAACAATGAACCTTGGTCGGATGCGATAACCTTGAGCTGCTCGTAGCTGGGGTGATCTGTCCTGAAAAAACCAAGTTTTCCGACCTCTTTTGATAATGATTTTTCTTGCTCAATCCACCAGTCTGCTAGGTCTGGCCTAGCCTCAATGATCGATAGCTTTTTGCTGAATCCTTTGAGAAAACACAGATCACAGTTGCCCCAGTCGGTGGTTCCATTGTTGTTTGGCAGGTTCAGATCAAAATTCTGTGAAGTCCAAAACGCATAAATATCTTCTTTGGTTGCGCCGTCAGCGTACAAAGGCAGGTAGTTTTCTTCTCCAGCTTCAATGACACCATTCAATTTTTTGGCTCGGCGCTCCTCATCTGCCCTAATCCCGATTAAAGTTAAATACGGCTTAGGAAAGTCATGGTTATCTCTAATGTAATGCTTCATCGCTTCAGTCTTTAATTCTTTTGTGCAAAATCTAGCGACCGGATTTGGCGTGTATCCTCTTGCTTTGATTAAAGAATCAAATGGCTCACCTTTACGCGATGCAGAAAAATAGTCGACAACCTTAGTTTCGTAACGGACTTTATTTTTAGACCCCTCCGGTTCTTTGGTCGCGTAGCGTTCCAGCCAAACAATTGGAACACCCCAGTTGACAGAACAAGCGTGAACAAAGTCCAAGGTTTCTGGTAATTCTTTGCCAGTGTTGGCAAATGTAACGACAACATGGTCTGGCAAAACTCCGCCATGAGCCTCAAGAACCTTCCAAAGCATATACGCCGATGTTCGACCACCGGAGAAACTAATCCTAGCTGGCTCGTCAATGTAATACGGATTTTTCACGAGAACATCTCCTCCGTATTGGTCAGTGCGATCCCTTCGGACTCCAGCCAGTATTTAACCGCGTCAAGCCACTCAACCATTTGTTTTTTGTTGAAGGCACTGGAGACCGGGAACTCCATCGGCTCAATCATCAGCTCGCGCTTCACCTCATAACTTAATGGTTTGACAATGCGGTCGTATTTTTCTTTGTAACTTTCTGAGTCCCTCCTAAGAATCGGCACACCAAAATGCAGCTTGGCATAGCTCCGGTACTCCCAAGCTTTCATCGACCCCTGCTTCTCAGCATCCCTGAACCATTGCCAAACCATCCGGTTCTGCATAGTTGACCGGTCTTTGCCGACTGGCTTGATTGATACTTCCATCGCCTGATCAAAGTCCACTTGCTTCAGCAGCGTCCAAAGCTTGTCCTTCTCGCTGGCATTGTGGATGACAATGTGCAGCTCTTCGGCGGTTAGCCGGTCTGGTAATGGTAAACGTCTGATATTGCTCATGATTATACCTTAATGAAAGTGTGATGGCATTAGTTCTGGCAGATTTACTGGTGCAAGATCCCGACTCTTCTGCTCCCGGGTCCGAAAAAATCCATCGTGCTCGGGGTACTTTCGCATGAAGGCTCTGGCGTAAAATGCTCGGTAATTGTTGTTCAGCTTGAAGCTGGTAACCCCGTCACCACCGGCATCGATTTCCCATCGGATCCGCTCAAAGATCGCATTCACCGAGTAGTTCATGAAACCCCGGTTGATCATGTCAAACGTGAATTGACAGAACAGCCGCCAAACATCGGGGTGCTTTCGGTTGAACAGGATGACGTCCTGACGCATTTCCTCGTGTCGGTCTACCATCCTAGAAGCTCCGCTAAGGCCTTCCTAGCCTCTCCCGGCTCAACCCTTGGAAAGACCTCTGGTTGGACAGAACCCGTCTCACAGACATCGTAGTGACGTTGTGTGATCGTATATGACCTGCACTTTGGGCAGATCGGCAGACCTTGAGGGGGCTTCTGCCCAGCAGACGCCTGTCCCCTGCACAATTTTTTGAACTCACCAACGGTCGGAGCAAACTTCGGATACTCGTCAACCATGTCGCGTAGAGCCTTCTCGATCTTGACCGGGTCAATGTTCTCGATGTGGGTCCACCAAAGCCGCTTGGCGGTTGTTTCATCTTGGTCCCTCAAGAAGTTTGGATATGTCACCTTCATCATCCCAAACACCTTGTTGATCAGGTTCAGTTTGAATGAATCCGATTGC
>Ga0222716_10000927_pt1 | contig 24865 bp, 20 predicted proteins | sample C33_13DmetaG_FD_165044 | JGI IMG/M metagenome (GOLD analysis project Ga0222716, IMG submission 165044) | Estuarine water microbial communities from San Francisco Bay, California, United States - C33_13D | ecosystem: Environmental > Aquatic > Marine > Unclassified | place: USA: California... | reverse complement strand
CTGCAAGTTGTTCGTTTCCCTCGCATAACGCCATCCAAAACCAAACAAGTTGCTTCATTTTATCGTAGCCAAAGATTTCTACGCCACGATCTGCAAGTGCTAGTTCCACCGAGCCACCCCCGAAGAATGGCGAGCAAACTCGCTTAACATTCTCGGGGATGTGAGGGAGGATATGTTTGACGGCACGTGACTTACCGCCGGGATATCGCAGTGGTGTTTTCATTTTTTCACGCGGCGGACTTGGATTCGAGCAACTTAATGAATAATTCTGTGATCATTTTGCACCTTTTCAAAGATCCTTGCCAATTGACCCTAGCGTGTTCCCTGTATCCGTCTCCTGACTTATCTGCCTTTTTAAGGGCTTCGTCTGCACCAATAAGCATATTTAAGTAGTTGCGCTCATTCAGTCCATAATCCTTTATAGACTTGTTTTGTGACCATAAATAAGCCTGAAACCACATAGACAACAGCAGGTTTGATATATCCGAACTGCCGCTTGAAGGCTCATAGTGGCGAATACTCCTTCTGTGAAATTCCATCGCGGAGTCTAGCCAAGATAACTCATCTCCATATGCAGACATCGAGCGATCCGAAAATGTGCCCTGAGATAACTCAAACGTATCTGTTCCTTTCGCGTAATATTGATCCAGTACGCTCTTTGCCACAGGTGGGCGCTGAGAGGGGTTGTCCTTTAACGCTCTCGCATGAACCAAAAACTTAACAATATGTTCTGCATCTTGCATTCTATTGCGCGCATGATCTTTAAAGCACGAGCCTATTGCAGAATAATACTTACCATCCTTTCCGGAGCGTTCTCGGACCCAATGTGCGATATAGGTTTGTTCAGAATTTCGCTTTTCTTGTGGGTTAAGGGGCATTCCATCATTCAAGCTACGAAATTGTCGTGGCAAGCTCTCAAAAGCCAAGTTGCTGTACTCTTGGAGCACAATTGAGGCTCCCAAAAAAGCATAGCGTACAGCCGGATCTAAATCCTTAAAATAACAGTTCTTGTAGGTATAGGTATTTCCACGGTCTGTAACGGTGCCCGTAAAAGTGATTTCATTGTTGCGGAAACGCCACAGAGTCTCTGTCCTGTTTTGTCCATCCATTGAAACATAACGGGAACCTGTGTTAATAATTGTGTCGTAGTTTTTTGATGGATGATTCTGAGCGCAGTTGAGAACATTTGCCAGAACAATTGGCGTAGTGGCAAAATTATCAAAGACGCTCTGAAGATAGTTAATTTGTGTTGGTCGGTTCCATACATGATTTCGTTGGAACCACTTTGGCACCATAATTGTGTTATAAGTACTCAGCAATGCATTCACAGTTGTGGTTATGGTAAAAAAATTCGTTGACATATTATCTCCTTTTTGAATATGCTTCAAGAAGCCTCTTTAACGCGAGGGCTTGAATATTGAATTTAAATGCGGCAGACTTTACACCGGTCTGCCAGCGGCTTTTACTACTCTGTAGTTGTCTCACTCTCTGTTGTGCCGGTGGTCTCTCCCTCAGCACTAGTGGTTTCTGTCTCCGTTGTAGTGGTAGCAGAAACCTCCACAGATTCGGTGGTGGTCGTGGTTGTTGCTTCTGTAGCAGTCTCGGTGGTATCCGTAGATACTGCTGCTGGATCAACTTCACAGGTGCCGTATGCGGTCGCAATGACGAGAGCGCCTCCGACAAATGTTACCCTGACCTTCCATGAAGACCATTGTGATTTCAACCAATCCATAGTATTACTCCTTTTTGATTAGTAAAATTAAGCAGAGTATTAACCCGCTCTGCTATCGGTATCTCAAACTAAATGGCTTACTTTCCGTTCATCAGTTCGTTGAAGGCTTTGTCTACGTCACTAGTGGCATTTCCATATGCTACAGTTTCGCGAGAACGGGATTCGGCACTTTGGGTGCCTGAAAGTTGCTCATCGAGAATGCTGTCGATCTCTTGTGGAGTGTGGCGCTCAAAGAGAGATCCGAAGTCAGGCATACGATCGAGGAGGGCAGGGATCGCTTCCGTATCTTCGAGCAATGGGGACGTGTTTCGCCTCATCTTCATGTTAGTTTGAGGGTATGCGCCCGGTGTGGTGGGCTTAGTGTAAGTCAGCGTGATGTCAGTACCCTCACTGGCATCTGTGATGTCCCCATATTCGGGGTCGAGGATATATCCAAGAAGCAACTCGTAAGCCTTCTTGCCGTATCCATAAATCTTTACTCCCTCTTCCTCTCGTCCGCGAACGAGTACTGGTGAGAAGTAACGTGCTCGGACAAACAGAGACTTCGCAAGTTGCTTGCTAGCGTCGTCGTTGTTCTCCGTCGCGTCCTTCCAGACCGAAGAGGCAAACTCGCAAATTGGGCAGTTCTCGCCAAAGTTGCGCTTGGGACAAAGAATGCCGCCCTTGTGCTCGCCCACGTTATAGTGGAAGAACATCTCCTTAAGCGGATCTCCATCTGAAGTCGGTACAATGCGGATGTCGGTGTCTCCCTCATCGGGCTTAAACCACACCGAATCGCCCTTGTCGGCTCCCTCACCACGAAGTGTGGCAAGTTTCTTTCTCATTAGTTCCATATTGATTGACATTACTTTTTTCTCCTATTGTTTAAAGTATGCAGTGCGTTCCACAGCATCTAATGTATCACTCTTGTTCTAGCCTGTCAAGAGTATTTTGTTGATTTTGTATTGCGTTAGTATGGGCAACGCAGAACCCAAAGTCTGGTAAGTGTGTCTCGTAGATTGCATACGAAATCTTGCGGTAAGCATTCCGAGGCTTAGTCTTCAAAATGTCTACCAACTTCTTATGCAAGCCTTTTTCCTTTTCTAATCTTTCTTCATTTATACACATATAATAACATAATTCTCTCTCCGCGTCAAGGTCAAAAAGCCATTTTTCTTCAAGTTTCTTCATACTCAAAATTGAAACAGATCGTATCTTGTTGATGTCCTGTGGCTTTGAAACATTGCCGACATGAGGCTCTGTGTGCTCAAAGTAGTTGAGATAATGCACGCTTGAGAAGATCGTCTCGTTTAGCATATCATAGTAGTTTTTAAGGTTTATGTTTTCAAGGACTCTCTCGATCATTTCGTTTGAAATTATAGTGAGAGAGCGAAACAAGCCGGAACGTGCGTATTCTTGCAGAATGCCGTATGTGGCGTTTTCTACAAGCCTTGGAACACCCGTTAACAACTCAATATCAGGCTTGATGTAAAATACATCCAACTCCTTATCTTTTATTTGTTCAAGGATGCCGAGAGAGTAGATAGAACTCATAGATGAACCTACGACAAAGACTTGAACCCGATCTTTTATTTTCTTGAAAAAAGTTTTTAAGTTCGGGACGTTGTTTTCGTATTCTTCTGGTGTTCCGTAAGTCTCTAACTTGTATTCGTTCTTTTCTGTGCCTTCTAGGCTGCTGCCCAACTTATACGTATCGTATTGAGGCAGAGAGTCAAACCTACTAGCAATAGCAGACCCAGCGTTACCGATCCCAACTATTGAAATCATACGTTCAGATCCTCTAACTCGTAGTAGTTCTTTCCAGCCTTTAAATTAACCATAAACTTGTCGAGTTTGTTTTGAGCAAATACTTCCTTGATCTCTGGTATCATTTCTCTGTCTTCATCTGATAAGTCGATGACCAACTCGTCATGAACGATATGAGATATGAAACTCTTCTTACCACTAAGAAGTTTATCTATTGTTACTGCTCTTTCCAAGACTATATCAGATGTCGTGCTTTGAATTAAATAATTTAGTGCTTTTCTCTGCTCTACTTTTATCTCCCTACCGAGAGGCGTCTTGACGGCTTCTCCATCATAATACTTTTTAAGGACGCCATCCTTATCATACACACCCGTCTTAATATCAATGGAGATCGGATCATAAAGCCAAGCAAAGAACCTTGTTTTTGCTTCTTCTCTGCTGGTTCCTGCTTCAAATAGATGATGACAGTTCCAGTCATGAACATCAAGTTGTGGCTGGGTTTCACCAGACAAAGCCAACAGCGTTCTAACTTCTGCTCCGTTGTAGTCTAAGGACAAAAACCAGTCGTTGTGGGGATGGACGATCTTTCGGAGGTCTTTCTTCATCGTCAATATTGGGAAAGAGTCCTTGTTGGTCGTCAAGCGTCCCGTGACTGTGCCGTAGATGTTATAGTCTATGTAACTGCCGACACTTAAAATTCTCTGCAACTCGTTCCTGTTCATTGTCCGCGTAAACAGCGACTTGCTGTTAGATATATCAATGTTCAGCTTCTGGTGCCTAAGCTTTTGTGTGAGCTTTGCTATATCGCGCATAAACTCATAGTTTTCTGGCTTTTCGTATGTCTCGAACACGTGTTGAGTGATCTTGTTTTTGATCTCGCAAAACTGGATCAGCGAGTCTTGCGGAATAAGGTCAAAAATGCAGTGCTCGTTGAAGTCGATCTTGGCGATCTGAAATGACTTGTAAAATGCCGACATCTTGCGCTTGGAACCTTCGTATTCCTTTTGCAGGTGCTCTGGGCATACTTCTCCGAGCGATTGACCGCTGCAAATAAGCCAAGCGTAGTCGATATTGTCGTCAGAAATAAAGCCGCCGGGACGCCACGTGCGATCAAGCCCGTCTGGGATATCTTGGAAGTATAGCCTTCCGTCTTTATATACTCCGACACATTCTGTTTTATCATCAAGTGTTTGAAAGTACATTTACCCTCTCTTGTTCTGATACTTTAACACGATAGATCAAGTCTGTCAAGGAACCGCTGTTATTATACGTCTCGGCTATCAGTTTTTCAAAAATGTTGACAACTCTGCTTTCAGGCATGTTTCGAAGCATCTGCTCGCAATCTCTTTGAAGATGTTCTTTTTGCATTTGGTCGAGATTCACTTCTCTCTCTTCCATAAGTCTAATTTTCATATATAATTTAAAGAAATCTGCTTTGGTGAAGTTTTCCATCAAAGTTTCTGTTGTGTAGTTAAACGGTCTGACCACTTTAGTTATTGTTGAGCCATTTTGGCAGTATTCTCTAACAACATAATCGCTTTTAGTCGCATTGTACAGTTCAAGAAACAAATTAACAAAGTTTTCATAAAATGTCACATACGCTGGAGCATAGCAAAAAGATAAAACTGAGTCCGTGCTCAAGTGACTGTATCGTCTGGCATATTGAATCATCTCTGGTGAGCCGAGATCTGCCACAAGACGCCACGGGTTATTTGAATCGACCGAAAAACCGTAACTTCTACAAGCATTTAGGTAAAACTCCCAGTTTGGGCTATTTTTGAACCTGTTAACTTTCTGTTCGTCATTTGTAGAGTCCAAAGAGGCAATATTTATAACTAACCCGGTTGCTTCCATCGTGCATAAGCGGCTTTTTACGAAAGCAGGATAAGAAAACGGGCCTATGTCGGTTATCTCTTTCAATATTGTTTCGAAATGAGCCATAAATTCTTGGAAGTTCTTAAATCTATATTCGCGACCCTGAAACGTTTCTGTTATAAAACTCTTTACGCTTCTAAAATAGCCGGTGTATTGCTTACGCGGACTATCATACGCCTTTTTAACCTCTAGTCTTGTCAAATATTGGTCATTAGCGGAGATTTGACCAGCCATAACCTTTTTTCTGAACTGTGCATTCAGATCATTGAAAGCATCGGCAACAAAATTTAATGCCTGAAAACCATTAGCGTCACTTTGGTTGGTTACCGGCAAGCCCTTAAGCGATGTTGCGTTTAAATTAAGCTCAATTGGGATATAATTGCGACTTACTCTCCCATAAAGATATTTTTCAGCAAATAAGAAGTTTACTAAATTTCTATAATTCGGATCAGTCATCTCATCAACGTAGATTAGCCTTTTGTCGAAGAGATCTTCGATACTTTCGTTATTACTATTTTTAAAAAAAACTGACATTCTTTATTCCTACGTTGGCTGCGCGCCAACCTGATCTTCTTCGCTGCCTTGTTGTACTATGTTGCATACGGAGTTTGTGCTTTCCACAACACCGCACTTCTTTGTAGAACTGGCAGGTTTTGCTTCCACATCTTTTGTTTGTGTTGGGGCTCCATTTGCTTGAGACATGGAATGTAGCCATATACCCTGAAGCTGCGTCACCCTTTCACCCTCAGCAATCCTGTGGGCGGCTCTGATAACCATATAGTAGCCGCCTACGCCATAACGACTCAATTCGTACCTATTCAGACCTATTTGCTTGTTAGTGCCTTCTAAATTTATTTGTAACTCGGTATCAGGAGCAAAACCTCTTGGATCAACAAAGATAATAGTACCGGGATATACACTTGGATACAAGAACATCTCAATGTTTACGTTATACACTTCTCTTAACTGTAGTAAGCCGTCGTAACCTTCTTGCTCATATCTCAATTCTTTCAACATTGGAGCAGACGTTTTTTCCAATCTTATATTCTTTACAATACCAGACGACTGACCCATAACATAATGCCTAATTCCCTTTTGTCTATCTGCCGCTCTATCACCCGTCATCGTGTTAGATGGAGAACTTCTGCCGGCATAATAAACCATCCAATTCGTCTGAAAGTTTTGTCCTAAATTGTTGCCGGCTTGAGGCTCTGTTCTCGCACCGTGAACTTGAAGAATACTATTATTTATTTGTTGCGAATCTGCATTGTTTCTCATCGAAGAAACGCACCAAGAGTCAATTAGCGGCTTGTTTTTCTCAAACAAGCTTTTATCCACATTGTAGTCTCGTGTTTTTCTATTCTGCTCTACTATTTTACTAGTTATCTCATCTAAGCCTGACTGATCCTTTCCGTAAGATACCAACGTAGTGCTATGAAGCACGACCGGCTGAGTTGCTTTGACTCCTGCATAGGTTTTATCATTCAAGGTCACAGAAACATAATTTTTCATGAATTCTTCTATAAACGTAGATAACGTATAAGATCTTCTATCTTTCGATAGCATCTTGTCAGCCATCCATTCCGAAAAATACTTTGCTGATATCGGGATCTCACCTATTGAAATGTTTGAGTACATTTCTCGCCCAACAGAAGAACCAGACTCGCTGTTTTTGGCTGCTGTACCCGGATCTCTGATTTCAATTGGTCCGAGCAGAATTCTTAACCTTGAAAAGTTTTCTCTGGCTTTCTTTAAGTTTTCTTTCTCCAGTTGGATGACCTCTCTAGCAGCATCAAGGTTGTATTCTCTTCTCAATTCGTTGAGGACTTCTTCTTGAGCGGAAAAAGACGAGTTTATTCCCTCTAATATGGTGTCTATTAGATCATATAAAAAGAACGTTGTAACTTGTCTGTGGTCGCTTGAGTTGAAATTTTTGTTTGCCTCTGAAGAAATAGATGAAGGTGCGTCTAGTTGTTCTTGTAAGCTCTTAAGTCTTTTTTGTTTTTCATTTTTCGTTGCTTGTTTGAACTCGGTACCAGCAATATCCTTCTTTAATGAAGTTATCTCTTCTAATATCTGTTCTTCATTTAAAATAACTCTTTCAGAGCTATAGAAGGGAGCCACACTATCGCTCGACATCGCAGCGTTCAAGTCTTCATAAGGGATATTGTAGAAATACATCTTGTCTTTTTTGAACAGCTTTGTCAATAATATTTTTAGATTTTCGGTTTTGAGTTTCTTAATTCTGTTTGCGTCTTCTTCTTGAGAACCTTTCGATGAATCCTCATCGATAGCAGTCTTTATTTTTTTCTCAATCTTGTCTCTATAGACTTGTCTAGTGTTAGCGTTGTCATCAGAAAATATATCGAAGTATGATGCATCGAAAAAGTCCTGCACATAAGCTTGGTAATTTATTACAAACGATACTCTTCCGTCATCTTCGAAATTAAACTCGTGAATAGTGGGTATAAGATCGTATGTCGCATAAGATGCCTTTATTGCCTTGTCGTACTTATCTTTCATAGCACGAGGTATATCAAGTCTTTTTGGGATCGCATACCCGACAACTGCCTTAAGTCTGAAATTTACATCGTAGGCGCCGTCAAAAGATATATCAGCAGATTTTGTAAAACATTCAGACGCATCTTGTTCTTTTTTCAATGTCGAAGTTCCGGTTTTTATTGCCAGATCTGCGTATCTGAAAGGTTGTCCTTTGTTGTTCTTTCTGTCTCTTAGAATTTCTGTGAAGGTGGTGGCGTGTAGCGTTAGAGTTGCCGAGATCATCTTCTTTGCTGCAAACGGGTCGCTACCTTCAAGAACCCATTCAAAGCTTTTCATACCTATACCATAGCCTCTGCTTCTCTTGTTCTTAAATGCTTGTTTGATTTGTTCTTTTGTGTTGGTAGCAGGGAAGGTTATTTCTATTTCTTTAAGTTCTTTTCCATTTTTGTCTAAAACAACTTTATAAAGTCTAATTTCTGGTTGTAGATTCGATAACACATGATGTGGGATATCGAACATGTCCGATGGTGACGTTGGTTGAGTCAGACTATTCATAAATGCATAAGGATCACCAGAACACATTACGCAATAATTCTTTTTGTTTCCCCCAACATACGGAAGGTTAGTTTTTCTTGGGAAGTTGCGAGAGTTTCTTATCTTAACTAAATTGAATAAGTTCTTTTGAATGTATCCCTGCTCTCTAAATCCTAAGTTTAGATAGTTTTCATTTGGATCTAGCTGTTGCGTAAGGCGCGAGACATCTCTCGACAATGCGGCTGCTTCTTGTTCGGCTTTTTCAGCAGCCTTTTGTTTAGCAATTTCGCTACCTGCCGCTATAGCGCGGCCGGGACCGCCGATAAGAAGTGCGGGGTTGTCCACAACGGCATCAACAGCGTCTAAAACTTTATCCAAGATACTTCTTTCTTTAGGGAGGCTGTCTTGGTTGATAGCAGTCTGAATTTTATCTAAAATGCCGATAACTTTATCAACTGATTCACTGGCGCCCGTTAGAGACTTGATTGCTTTATCCAATTCATCCTTATTGGAATTATAAAATTCTGGATCGTCTCTTTTTATATCTTCTAACACGCGAAGACCGGTTTCTGCACTCTTCCCAAACGCAGTGCCCCGATCCGTATAGATGCCCCTCTCTAATGAATTTGATCGATCAAGAAGCTGCTTGTCAATAGCGGCATTACTAGCAGGAGGCCCAAGTCTGTTTACTATATCGTTAGCCTGTTCGGCATATGCAACTGCCAAATCTGCTTGAGAACCAAGCTCTTCTCTGTTCTCTTCTATGGCTTTTGCGGTGTTAGGAGTATTTTCTTTGTTTATATACTCAAATTGATCAAAATCTGACATCTATCAGTCAACTCCCAATAAATCTAAAACTTCCTGTGCGTCAAGAGGAATTGTTATCAAATCGCCCGGATAGATATCTCCTTCCGTGGGCATTCCATTGTACCATGCGATGATCCACCACAGTTTCGGATCTCCATAATATTGGTTAGCTAAATTATAATACCTATCCGATGTAGTCCAAACGTGTGTTGTTGTTGCGATATTAATTCTATCACTCAATGTCGGATGATATAGCACAGGCGTCTCGTAGTGAGTAAGACCTTTTTCTTTTCCTCTGCTTTTTCTAAGAGGTTTATAATACTCACTAGCGTTCAATAATTTTCTATATGCGTTGTATCTTGACATTGTTTTATTCCGTTATGAGGTGAAGTCAGCCATAGCTCTTTGTTCTTCTTCGAGAGCCTCTTGTCCTCGTAAAGCACTCTCTAAGTACTGAGAGTTTCTAACATCAACTTCTGTTGCTTCTCCGGCTTGAATTTTCCTATCGAGCTTCTTTAAAGTTCTTTTATCTCTCCGTTGTGCTGCTTTCCCAAACATCCCGTTATATCCACGAGCAATTGCATTCTCGCGAGCTTGCTCAGCAGCAACCCTATCGTTCTCACGAGCTTGTCGAGCAGCAATTCTTTCATTATATGAACCCGGTTCAACGTTATATCTTTCCGACTCCAGTACAGCATTATATGGAAAAGACTGATCCATAAAGTTGTTTTGTTCATCCCAACCCAGCACAGACTCGTGAATAACTGCAAAGTCGATGCTGACTTCGATCAACTTCGGTAATATTGTGTTTGTTGCTGTCTGAACAACACCAGCATCTGGATTCTCAAGGTTATGGTTCACATTCATGCTTGTTATTGCACCAAGAAGTCCCTGCGAAGGGTTATTGGCGGAGATGTAACGACTAAGCAAAGTTCTTGCATTTGGAGCATCTATATCTTCATTGATGGCTTGCTCATTACCGCCTTGGATCAGGTTCATCATCTTTAGCCTAACAAGCGGACTTTGAGAGAGCGTATTAATGTTATCACCGAGACCAGAATAGTTGGGATAAAGGAACTGGGCGAGTTTTTGAACTCTTCCTAAGTTCTCATAAGCCTCGCTGATCGTTTCAGCAGGGATTTTCCAAGACAAGGTTATGTTTCTTGTTGTGTTCTTAAAAGTATAAATTGGGTCAGTTCTACCAAATACAGTATCAGGAGTCCAATCTGAAGAGTACGACTCGTTGAAAGTAGTTATGAAAGCCTTGAAAAACACATCGCTCTCAGATGGAACATGAAAGAAAGACAGAACAGCTTCAGCGTTATTCGCTATGCCGTCTGTGGTTGCGGGACTAAGATGCCCAGCAGATGTCTCGTTTCTGTCATTGAGCGTTATCTCTTTGTATTTTTGCTGCTTAAATATTCCTAAACTGTCTGGCATTTACTATACTTTCCTTCCCGGTATTATAACAGAAGTTCCCTTTCCTGTTACTCTCTTTGTTATTTCGTTGTTGACTGCAATAACAGCTTCGCTAGCCATCTGCTTGCCGTCAATATATACTTTAACATCAATATTTGTATCTTTTTCTTTTTGTGCTGTCACTCGTGGTGTGGTTGTGCCGGCAGTAGCGTTGTTGGCTGCGGCGGCTGTGACCATTACGGCTGCTGCTCCAAGTTTTAATGTATCGACGCCGTTGATGGCGTCCATGATAGTCTGAATATTATTAGCAACTCCATCGGTTGTGACTCCGACATCTACACCGCCCATTTTTGATAACTCTTTAATGGTATCTATATTAATCTCATTCAGCGCGCTAGCAACAGAAGATATTCCATAAGACATTGCAGCCAAGCCTCCACCCGCTGCTGCAAAACCAGCAGAACCAAGTACTAGTGTGCTAACGAAGTCTGTAAAGAGTGCTGTATTCTCGGCGTTCATTGCGTTAAGCATCGATGCAAGACCCTCTCCCATATATCCGATACCAGCGGCTGCTACGCCTATACCACCACCAATTAGCGCAACTGCCAGTCCGGCTTTCATCAGTCCACCGGCAGCAGCGCCGCCGGCTTTTCCGACGAAGAAGAGCCCAGCCCCGAATAGCAGCATTGTACCCATTAATGCGTAAATTGCTTCATTAAGCCCAGAGATCTGTTCCACATTCAATAACGAGAAGGCTTCAGCCAAGTTTGCTAAACCATTTGCAGCAATACCAATTCCGGTACCCGCCATACCAATAGCCGCGCCAAATGCGAGCGTTGGTCCGACTAGTTGCTTCATTCCGTCAGCAGCAGTGGGGGCAGCTTGTCCAAGTCCCTTAAACCACATAACTATACTAGCAGCTAGCTTTATTACTGCAAGCCCTGCGAGTCCATATGCTACTTTATCTATGTTATTGATTAGTAAGGAGGCTATACCAACCACATCCTTTACTACCGATTCAAATTTCTTAAACGCCTCATCATTTCCTTCAAGCTGAGCAACGAGTCCTTCAAACGCTGTGATAAGAGTGGTAGCTACAGGGATAGCTTTCATAAGAAGCGTTGTAAAACGCTCTTGAATGTTTTGAATTGCTTTTGTGCGATCTTGGAGTGCCTTAATGGAAGCTGTGGTTTCCTTGGAGCTATCTTTCAGTGCGTCGAGGTCGCCGGACATCAGAAGAGCAAGGTCAGCAGTTGTTTCAATTCCGTCAATAGCCCCAACATAGAACTTACGCTCGAAGTAAGACATGTCATCAAAAGTCTTTCCTGTCTTAAGCACAGCATCACGGATCATCTCAAAGCGTTTGGCTGGCTCTTTCGCCATAAGCAAATCCATGGCATTCACAAAGTTACCACCTAACGCAGCGTTAAGTTTACCCGCTTGCGTTGCGGCTCCCTCAAAAGTATCAAAACCCTCGGAGATCCTCAACAGTTTATCGATCTCCAAGCCAGTTACCTTAGAGACAACGGCAAGGTCTTTGAATGCGCTTACACCAGCGCCGCCGAACGCAGCTACTTCAGTGCCAGCACTAGCAAAGTCTGCTGCCATCTGCTGTGGAGTTATTCCAATTTGCAGTGCCAGACTGTTCAAATCCCTACTTGCTGCCGCGGCGCCTTCAGCACCCAGCCCAAATGCCTTCATTCCCAACTGAGTGGCTTTTGCGTAGTCACCCATGGCAACACCCTGCTTCTCCAGCAAAGCGCCTGTATTCGCAACCTCGCGCTGCATTTCTGGTTGCAGCATGCTGAACTCTGTCATTTCGTTACGTAACGCAGTATGAGCAGCGTATAGCTGGTCTACTTGTACGCCGTAGAAAGACATTGCCTGCACATCATTCATAATGCCATCAGCAACGGCTTTAGAAGCGCCAGTTGTGGCCATAAATGACTTTGCTGCTTTATCGGTCATGAATGCCAAATTAATCATTGTATCCACAAGACCAACAAAGGCACCCCCGAGAAGACCTGCGGCAGTTTTCATTATTCCAGCTTGTTTAATTTGTCCAGCCATGCTAATGATGCTTTGAGTGCTCACCATGTTATGAGTGCCGTAAACAGCAACCAGACCTTGCATGGAGGCAGCAAGGCTATCCATAGCTGCTTCTTGTTCTTTTGTTTTTCTGGTACTCTCGTCGCGCTGTTCGTTTAAGCCTTCTTCGATTTCTAACAGATCTTCTTGTTTTTGGATTTGTTGCTCTAGCCTATCTATTTTTGCTTGATCGAGCGTTGCTTTCTGTTTCTCCAGTGCAATTTCGATCTTTGACTGTTCTATTATATTATTGGCGCGGTCGATTGCTATTTGATCAAGTTCATTTTGGCGTTCCGTGGCGTTTGACGAGTTCCTGATTCGAGCTTCTTGATTCTCCAAAGCTTTGCTCGTTTTTTCGAGTAAAGAGAGGCGCTCATTTAGTTTATTTATTTCTTCTGGATCAGGTCCTGTTGAAGCACCAGAAGTGCCGGCGGCACTATTAATAGCGGCGATGATAGCTGCTTTAATTGCTTCTAAATCTGCTCTATTGATAGCCACAAAAAAGTTCCTTACTCAATAAATAGTTGCCACAAAAAAAGACAAGGTTTTACCCTTGTCCATATTTTTTGTTAAATGTTTGTGGCATCTGCGGTTGATTGTTTTCAGACAATGTATATGACTGAGAGCTTCTTCCGCCTTTGCTCTTAGAGGCATTTTCTATTGCTTCTTTTTCTGCTTCTAGTTGTTTTACTAGCCTCTCAACAAACCACTTACGCAGACCTATAGGTAGGTTATACGCTTCCGATAATGACCAGCCTCCTGAGTATTTTAAGAAGAAGAACTGCTCATATACGTTCTCCATATAATCAGGTGTTAGGCCAAAAAAAGTCTGCCGTAAGTGGCACCTCCAATTCACTTTCGTAATCACACTCTGAACATTCAAAGTGTTGAGTTAAATCAACGTTAGGGCTGGCTGCCTTATACGCATTACGAAGGTGACGCACGTCTACTGATGGAATGTTTTGTACAACATAGTTGACTGCCTCTGATGTTGTATTTCCGTTAACTGCTACAATCATATTAACAAGTTGTCTTGTAACGTTCTTCTCGTGTGTTCGCTTGTTCTTGCGATCAAGTTCGATACCTTCAAGAAGAAACTTCTCATCTGCTCCCGTCATGATCTTGAATGTAATTTCTAGACCTGTTCGGGGGAGACGAGTAACAAATGTTCCGTTGCCTGTGGGGGTTGTGTCCATTCCTTCGTCGGCTAAGTCGTCTCCGGAGTAAACACTGGCTTTGTTTAAGTCAAAACTGTACTCTTGTGCTGTTGCGCAAGAAGGACACGTGACTTTTGTGTTGTAGTCGTTGCCATATGCTGAAATACGTGCTGCAATAATGAGCGCGTTTCTATCACCGACCAATAAGCTATCAGCGTTGATGCTTTTATCGGTAATAATGCTGCTAAGAACTCTGTCCAAAGCAACTCCCTTTCTAAGCAATGACCTAGAAGTCAGCATATCCTCTTCTTTTGCGGTCATTTGCTTAATTTCGATTGAGTCTCTGCCGTGTAAGGGATGTCCTACTGGGTAGAAGGCACCTCTTGAAGGTAGATCCACGATCTCCGTTGGAATGATGAACGAAAAGTCACCACTCTCTGTGTTTTGAGCTAATTGTTGTGGCTCGGCAGTGTCTGAAGTAAACTGCGAGCCCAATCTATCACTATTTCTTGACAATATACACCTCTTTTGAAATATTGTGTGAGACTATTATAGCATGTTTAAATGTTGTGTTGTACTATGATTGGAAAAATGTGCTTTGACCATCACCAGCGGTAGCGCGTGAAGGACCACCGGGGGTTTGAAGTCGTGCCCAGTCGTATCTGATCTCAAGAGTCATCTCGACCAAGTCATCAGTTCCGTAAGCCATGTCGCCATACTTCACGTTTGTGATAAAAGCGTTCCAAAGAGTCCACTTCTCAATCTCGTTACCGTCGCCATCAATTTGTGAGATGTAAACTGCACCGAGAGCACCTGCTGCTTTTGCCTTCGACATAGTACCGAGTGAGTTCGGGTTAGAAGGAGGGTTGTAGCCAGAAAGGTTAACAATGTCAGAGAGAGTAGCAGCCATGTCAGGGTCACGAGGATCAACAAGAGTAATGCTAATGGGATCCCAACTCACAGCGCCCGGATAATAGAACGTATGGTTCAAGTATTGGTGCTCTGCTGTGTTGACAGTGAAAGCTGGCTTGTTTACTGACTTAGCATACCAGAGGAGAGAACCTCCTTGGGCGGCGCTAATTCCTGTAAATTCTACCTTGAACCTAAACTGACGCTTAGGATCTTTGAGTTGTGTATTTTCGGCAAAGTTGTCTGACCAGAATGGCATTTTAATTGGCTCCTATATTCAATTTTAAATAGTATTCAGATTATTTTTAGTCATCAAATGATGCGCCGGTAGAGGCAACCACGAAGTCGATCGCAATGTATTCGATCGCACGTGCTGGCTTCACCATGATTTTCGCATACATGATGTTTTGATCAATAAGATCAGGGGTTGTTGTTGACTCATCAAGAATCAACTTGTAGTCAGAGATACCGAAGTTACTCTTAACATTGGCAAGGAACGGCTCAACGAGACCGGTGAAACGGTTCCATGTAGTTTGTACATTCTGCTCGAAAAGAATGTTGGTAGAGATTCTGGAGATTTCCTTCTTGAGGTAGATAACCAGTCTTCTCACGTTGATTCTATCAAGTGCAGATTGACTTTCTTGGAGGGTTTTCTGACCGAAGACCACAATTCCGGTTGATGGGAAAGAGGCGATCGGGTTGATGTTGGCTTCGTAAAGAAGATCTCTTTGCTTAGAGGTAAGCTTCTCAGTGACGGAGCTAACTGGGATACCAGCAGCGCCTTCGGAGAGTCCGCCTCTGTTAAAGCCAGCCGGTGCGAACCAAAGCTGTGCTTTTCTTTCTGAGCTAGCAAGCACACCGAGCATTGCGGCACTTGGTGGGAGCCAGATAGCAGCACCTGTTCTTTCATCTCTTGTTTGAACCCAAGGGTAGAAGGTGCAGCCGTAAGAAGAGTCGATTCTTCTGTCTCTAAGAGCAGTCGCTGATTGCTCCGGAGTGGTAGCAATTCTGTCTGCCTTGCTAGGACGTGTGCTGTATTGACCCTCGTGTGCTGGTAAGTACACATCAGGAAGGTCGATAACTGCGAGGGCGTCTGCTCTCTCTTCACAAACGTTAACCATGTGAGTGGTGAGAGATGCATTGGTAAGTCCGGGCATCGCAATAAGGTTAGTCTCAACAACCTCTGGATCTGCAACAGAGTCGATGGCTCTCTTGATGGTGTAGTAAGCGGCACTGTTTTGCTCGGTAGCAGCAGTGCTCATACCATCGTTGTAGAGAGGATCAGGAAGCTTAATGTTGAAGCCGTCAAAGCCACCCCACATAGGTGCGGTGAAGTTGTTATATCCAGCGTCAAGGAGATCCTTGTAAGTCTTTCCTGCAAGCGAGGTGTAAGATGACTCGTCTGTTCTTGAGCCAGAGCGATAGAACATGACTGGGTTTCCGACACCTGCGTTCGCATCAACAACGTTATCTAAGGTGAAGACGTATGCGTATCCGTCAATACCTGCGATAGAGTTGATTGTTGGGTCTGCCTTGTCGGCAAACTGGTTTGAAAGCATCGAGTGAACGTTGGCAACGCTTCTGTCGTATCTCGTAGAGCCAGATGCTCTTGTTGTAGACATTCCGAAGAATGCGTTACGTGGATCAGAGATACCGCCTTCAGAAGCAGAGTTACGAAGTCTAACTTCCGGGTATGCCAACTTAAGCGGAATGGTAGCATCCTCACCGCTTGATGCCGAAAGAACAGTGTTGGTATCCGGATCGCCCACTACGAAAGCGTCCTCAGTGGAGCCTGTGCGGATAAGCATGAAGATACTGTCGCCAGCGTTGTTTGGAATTCCAGCGGAACCAGCGCCGCGCACGTGAACTTCACCAACATCCGAGTACTTGGGAGGACCGTAGTAACCGAACGGAAGAAGAGTCTCCATACCAGAAGCGCCAGCAGCAACGTCTGCGGCAACATCAACATAGATGTACTTGGACTGGTTCGGGTACTCACCGTAAGTCTTAAGTCTTCTCTCGCCCTCAACCCAAGCAGTGTATTGATCACCGATCTTGCGAGCAATATAGTTGGGAGAAGATGGATCAAGGTTACAGTTATCGAATCTCTCAAGGATTTGTTGTGCGCTATCTGTATCAGAGATAGAGCGAACAAGAACCGAGAAGGTACCGTAGTCGGTTGTGCTGTTGTTGGACTGACGAATGTTGGCGATGGAAATCTTAACATTGTCGTTCAGCCATGCACCGTGTCCACGACCGATAAAACGGAAAAGCTTGGTAGCCTTGCTGACGGGGTTGAACTCCGAAGCAACTCCAGTGTCTTGGCTGATGAACCAGCCAGCAACAGCTTCACGAGCCTGAGCGTTAGCGCCCGTGCGGTTTGCTGGAGAAATATCTCCGCTTGAACTACTAAGGTGTAGCGGAACAATAACTCCGAACATGCTTGAGGCAACATTGCTGTTAGTGAGGTCTCTGATCTCTTGCTCGTAGGACTCACCGAGCCAGTAAGAAGTCTCAGACGCGCTGGGGTAGAAGTTTCCTGAAACCATTAGTTGTGGGTTCGTGTTGAAGACTCTACGAATGAAGTTTTGGCTGTTATCGTCTAAGTTGAAGTCGTATGCTCTCTCTGCGCCGGTATCGCCACTTCTCCAAACTGCCTTGAAGAGACCGTTGCTATCTGACTCGATAACGGTTCCAAGACCCTTGAAGTTGATACGGTCTGCCGAAGCTGAACCAATGGCAGTTCCTGAAAGCATCATCATGCCTGACTCTAAGTACCAAACAGCGGCCAAGCTAGCAGTGTTAGCAGTTCCAGTACCAGTAATTGAGCCAGTTGACTCCAAGCTAGCAGAAGGCATAACGAATAAGCCGAAAGCACCACCACCATTAGCGCCTGCTAAATTCTCTGTACGCCAGCCGGCTTGCGACGAGAAAAACGGAGCGGATGGGGTATCAGCAGAGGGGTGCTGGTGACCGAGTGTTCTAAGATATGTAAGAGGTGCCACACCAGCGTTCAAGAAAGCCTTTGCTGCGTAAGTACCGTAAATAGGCGACTGAGTATCCTGACCATCGCGGTAGACATCTCCACCCGCCTGACCCGGAACAGTGTCTCCGAACATACTAACGAAATCAGAGTAAGCCTCAACCTTGATGGGCTGCATAGCTAAACCGCTGGTAGCACGACCGATAACCGTGGGTCCAATGACATCGGGTCTTCTCGGGATAAAAGAGTTATCAATCTCGTTGATGAAAACTCCGGGGGAAACAAATTTAAATTTCTTTACTGACATGATTAGACAATCCTCTTGTATTTATTTGTCTTGAAAGACGTAACAATCATTACCTAAATAGTGTTTTGCATTTCAAAAGGATGAACGAACAATATAAATTAGGGTTTAGTTCCTGAATTAATCTTCCAAAAACGACGGCTCACCGGGAATTACTGCTGACTCTCTGGGAAAAGTTACTTCTACAACACTCTCATCGACCTTTACTATGGGTCGATCATCATTATCTCCTTCGCCAATTAAGTAACCCAAAACACGTATATTAATTGCTGTTTCGAACATCCTCATATCCTCTGCGAGGTTTGATGCGTTGTTATTGTGGGTAAACGTTTGGTCAATGAATGACTCATATATGTGCCCATTCCTTCTCATAAGGAAAGAATTTATTTGTCCTGTTCTCGTCATAAAAGGCTGCATCAACTGATTCATCTGTTCCTGATATTCAGTTTTAATTGTTATCTTGTATTCTACATTAACATATACAGGGATAGGAATGGACAAACTTTGGATAACCACTCTTTTGTTGACTCTCGGGAAATACTGTTGTAGTGTTCCCTCAGTATTGGTTCTTGTTCCAGCAGCGACGGCAAAGTTACGAGTTTTATCTTGCTTTACTCTTCTCGCAATAACCATTCTACCGCTTCTGCCTTTGTGATCTTGCGAAAAGGTGTGCGCTTGGAACGATCCTTTGCGATCGGGATCTTTGATAATGTTCGTTCTTTCAACGCTAATAAGCGGAAGAACCAAGCTGCCTCTTTCGTCTCGTAAGGACTTTTCATTTTTTATTTGGAATGCGCGCTCTGGTGCTTGCCATAAAACTGGAACTCTCTCATAGCCAGTGTTTGTTTTTGCGGATAAGTCAAGATCCTCTTTGACCCACGACATTAACGCCATATCAATTGTCTCTATGGTTGAGGAAAGCATTCCTATTTCTTTTAATGTAACATCTGTTGCCTCTGGGGGCAACTGTGCAAAGTCAAAGTTATCAGGTAGCATCGAATAGTCCTCTTCTTGCTCGCTTGCAGATCGCAACGACTTCAAATGTATGGTCAACTTGACCGAACAGTTTTCTGTCTTCCGATAACTTAACTATCTCGTAATATGTTTTACCATATAAAACAAAGTCTCCCTCGCGGACAAAGACATCCTGATCTTCTGTGAGTCTCCTTCTATGGAAGTATACTGTAATGGCGTATTCTTTGTCCACGCCCACATCTTGAAGATACGATGTCGCTTCTTCATCAAACTTAACCAAAGCATAAACTCTAACTGGTGGGAGATATGTTTTCTCTATTGCTTCTCCGTAGAGTTCGTGGAAGTTTGTTGTTTCCATATCAATAGAGTAGTAAAGGATCTGTTGTCCGATAACCTTTTCAATAAGTTCATCGTTAACTTGCTTTACTAGATCTCGCTCTTTCTTTCCTAAGAAGAGCGGTGGGGGCGGCTGCTCTGGTCTGTTCCATTCATTTGACATTTATATTACCCCACGAAAATTGGTAAAGGAGAGTTCTTAAATAAGTTCTGCGCTGCGTCTGCTGTTTCTGCGTCGTACTTGGCGAGTTCTTTGTATTCAGTCTCCTTCAACATATCCATTAACTTATCTTTTAATTGTTGCTGCTCGTCCTTTGCTTGCGATAAAAGATCGGAGTGATTCAGTGTGACTGACTCTCCGGGGATCGGGATAGTTGTAAACTTGCCTCGGATCTGACCAAGCATTTCTTTGCAGAGCGCGAGACAATACTTTCTGATCCACTGTTTACCGATAGCATTGATGTTCTCATATGGAATGTTATCAAAAGGCAATGTGTTTATATTGTTAACACCGTCTACACCATCCTCGTATTCAGAGTTGGGTGTAAAAACATCCATATCCTGTACATAGAACCTGACCCACATGCTATCCACTGACGTGAAGTCCCAGTGACCGGGCTCTGGATACAGTCTTAAATTGTTGTTTATGATCTCATAAGAATAATGAGATGTGCGTGTATAGATGTTGTCTTCATACATAATTGCTTGAAGCTTGTTTTGCCACGTTGGTATCAGTTCGAATGTTGAGTCATCAGAAAATTGACCGTATGTGGTCATATTACCCACAACACCGATACCACCATAGTAACCAAAGAATCTCCACATGGCTCTTGGAGTCTTATAATATACTTTTGTTATTATAACTCTCTTGCCGTCCACTTTACCAGAAAATGGAACTGAACGACCTTGGTCATCCACGCCGGCAGCCGAGGCGCTATTAATGATCTCTTGTAGATCATAGTCTTGTCTCTGTGCTGTCGGCTTAAAGGAAGCCGAGTACTGCGGGATAGTTCCTCCGACTCCAGCCATAGCCGCCATACCATCGCCAACTTTATTAGCGTATGAAGATTGAAACCTTGGGTAACGCAAGTTACCACTAACAGGACCAGTCAACAACACACCATCGTGATCAAAAGTTCCTGTTGTGTTCCCAAGTGCAGTCGATATTACATTCTTGCTTTGGTGCAAGTTAATGATATATGAATACTCCAAGACAGCTTCTTCATAAGCAGCATATACATTTGACGGAGTAAGTTCAATATCGACAACATCACCACCAAGCTTCTTATAAACATAAGCAACTTGGTCTGATGCACCACTTAAGAAGTTTGCGGAACCAGTGTATATGCCAAACGGACACGCAGCACTAACGGCGTCTGTTGATCCAGTAGACGTTAATACAATTGCGCTCTGAGTTGATTTTGGACTTAAATTCGTTGGCACTCACCGGTTCTCCTATGTTACTTGCTGCGTCTTGATGATTTCTTAGCTTTAGCAGGCTTCATCTTCTTCTCGACAACTTCAGCTTCTGGCTCGGGGGCTTCTTCGACGACTTCTTCTACAGCAACTGGCTCTGGAGCCTTTTCAACAGCAGCGGGAGCCGGTGCTTCAGCGACTGCGGCGGGTGCTGCGTTTCTTCTTTGCAATAAGATGCGTTTCCATTTCTTACCCATAATAAGTTCTCCTATATAATAAAGGCATTAATAAGTAGTTTGCCGTACAACAAAAGTGAGAGGATGTCTCAAAAAATAAAAAAGCCCCCTTGCCGAAACAAGGGAGCTTCTTATATGAGTTTAGTCGCTATTAAGCGCCGCTCTCTCCAAGGAGTCCGCGGACGATAACAAGACCGTACATGTCAGGACGCACCATCTTCTTAGCGTAGCGAGTCATGACGCCCTTACGGGGTACGAAGTCTTCTGGTCCGAAGATCGTAGGAGTGGTTTGCAGTGGCACGTATGGAGCGTACACGTAACCGCTTTCAAGGAAAGAAGTTCCGCGACGACCAACGAGAATCACGTTACGCAAGAAGTAAGGATCGACGTAAACATCGAACTTCTTGGTGAGCGCACCAACCTTCTGAGCGCCGATAGAACCACGCTCGTCGTCAGCAGTGACGGAAGCACGGAAGCCAGCGGTGAACTCAAGGACGTTGGCAACTTCAGGTCCGCAGACGATGAAGTTAGCACCACCACGAAGAGTCTTGCGGTGAATTTGTGCAGAAACATCGTTGATGGTCTCAACGAGAGTCTCGTACCACTCGCTAACGGTACCGGTGAAGTCCGGAGCCTTAGCGGATGCACCAACCTCGGCACCTGTGTCGCGGTTAACGAACAAGCCCGGTGAGCGTGACCAGTAGAAAGTACCAGCAGTTGCACCCTTAACGAGGTCTTCAAGGATCTCACGGTCGATCTCAAGAGCAATTTGCTCAGAAAGGATCGAAGTAAGCTCGACCTCTGCATCAAGGTTGTGGTAGGCGTTAAGGTCTTGACCTAACTCCGGAGTCCACTTAGCCTTGAGCTTCTTGGTGACTGCGGTAACAGCAACGCTGTCCACCTTGATGTCGATCTCGGGGATCTTCTCGTTGTTCTCAAGTCCCCAAGGATCATCACCCTTAAGTGAGCCAAGAGCACCACCAGCAACGAAGTCATCCTTGATAGGAGCATCGAAGTGAGTGATAGCGTTGAGCTTACCAGCAAGTGCAGTAATGTGTGCAGCAGTAGCACTACCAGTTGTCGAGACGAGGGTGACAAGAAGCTTATCAGCGTCAAGATCATCTTCGCGAGTAAGACGACGAGTTTGGATAGTGGCGGCACCGAGAGAAGATGTGATTGTCACAGCAACCAAGTCCTCAAGGTTAGCACCGCCAGAGGCGAGGTCCGCACGGTCGATTGTTGCAACTGCGAAAGCAGAACCAGAAACCAAGTCAGCGTCGAAACGAAGAAGGCGGGCAACGTTGTAACCAGCAGTACCATCGAAACCATCAGTAACGGTGTCGAAGTCTGCAACACCACCGTCAGCAACTGTACCAGAAGCAACGAGAGTGGTAGCAGCGGCGATGGCACCGGTTGGGGATGCATAGCCGTTGTTGAGAGCGTAAGGACCGGCCTCAGCATTGGCTGCTGTCAGGATGACACCACCAGTGATCTGAGACGCGATACGACCGCCACCATACAGGGACTCTTCCGAAGAACCGTAACCTAAACGGGGAAGACCAGCACCGTCCGTGGACGTTGTGAAGTCAAGGAAGAAAATGAGACCCGAGGGGAGACTCATAGGTTGAACACTGACGAGATCGTTTGCGATCAAGCCAGCAAAAACACGGCGCACAATGGGGAATGCGACGGCTGCAAAGCCCTCGATATCGCCACCGGCCATGGTTGAACTCTCACGAAGTAGTTCTTTAGCTTGGTTTTCAAGCAAGCGAGCCATGGAGTTACGATTCGCATCGGAATCGAGACCCTCAAGAAGACCGGTCTTCTCCCACTTTGAAAGAAGAGCAGAGCCTTCGGCACGCATATCACGGTTGACAACACCTTCAGTCAACCTTTCGATAATACTAGACATTTAATCACCTCCTTTTTTTTATAAATTATGATTTTATTCCAGCTAATCGACGCATTCTATCTGAGAATGCATCTTGTGGTTGTGCTGCCTCTTTACGAGTAGCACGAATAACAGAAGCTTTATGACCGATCGCCTCGCTAAGTGATTGTGGGCTGTGCTTAGGCTTAGCCTCCACTGCGCTTTGAAGCGTTTCAAAGATAGTCTTTGCTTCTGCTACAGAACCGGCGCTAGAAATAGCATCGACAATTTTATCTTTTTGTCGCTCATTTAAGGAGGTATTTCTCAATACTCGGTTCGTATAAAGTAAGCGAGCGTTAGAGAGGTTAACCTCATAAAGGTTCTCCTTGATCTCTTCAACAACTTGCTTATATTTATCCAACTGCGCTTTCAATGAATTGTTCTCATCTTCAAGTTCAGTTAATGATTCGTTTAAATCTTCTTCGGAGTCGTCGTCTTCTTCTGCAACATCATCAGATGCCTCAGCAGCTAACTCCATTTCTTGTTCGTCTTTTAATTGTGACGTAGGACGACCTGCCCAACCGGAAAGGTCAAAGCCCATATCAGCGGTGAGCTTTTCCATAATAGCATCAACGAGAGCATCGGCATCAACTTCTTCTTCCAAGTCGTCCATTTGCTCATCGTCCGCTTCTGCTTTTGCGGCGTCGTCTTCAACATCCACGTCCATTTCTTCTTTCATTTCTTTGGCGTCTTTGGCTGCCTTCTTCATGGGCTCTTCCTTGTCGCCGTCTTTGTCTAAGTCGAGATAGTCTGGCTTAGCGCCTTCCTCGTTAAGGTCGATCTCAACTTCCTCATCCTCTTCAAGAGTCTTGGCTAATTGCTCAATTGACTCTTGGAGGGCGCCGAGGTCGATGTTAAGTTCAACTTCTTCACCAGAGTTAGGCAAGTCGGAGAGGTTGTCGCCTTCGTTCTGTGAGAAGTCGTCGGTTGCAGCGAGAGGAACTTCGTCTTCGGTTACTTCGGTGTCTGCTGGTGCTGCTTCTTCTTCGCCCAAACCTAAGTCGGGAGTTTCGAGACCAGCGGCGTCTAGACCGGCAGCAAGATCTTCTTCTTGCTCTAAAAGTGCTTCGAGGGTCTTTTTGACCTCATCGGAATACTTTTCGATAATTGTGCTTTCAGCATTTTTAAGTGCGCTTTCGCGAAGTGCCTTAGCATCGACAATAGCCTCACCAAGTAAACTAGACATGAATTCTCTCCTTATTTCGACAATAATTCAAAATAAATAGTATTCACGCTCACAAAAGTCCATTTTTTGCTACCGTTTTACGCTGCGCTAAAATCAACCAATGTTATAGTTTTGGTAACACCGCCGGCAGTTATCTTCATCATAATGTCGCCGTCATCGCCAGAACCGACACCATTCGACATCCATAACACTGAATTTCCTTCTGCTGGGTCCGCAGGATCTGAAGATTTTTCAGTTAGTGTTAGTCCGCCATTAATGTGAAGTTCGGTTTCAGGAGCATCCGTACCAATACCAACTCTATCATTAGAACCACTAACATATAACATATGTGTGTTGTTATCGCTCTCGACACGGAAGTCCATTAAAGAATCGGAACCTTCATTGATAACAACTTCTGGGCTGACACTACCGGGCAACGTGGACAATCCTGTAATGCGTATTGCTTCTTTTGAAGTTCCGCCATCATTTGTTTTGAAAACTATGCTTTTATTTAACACAAAATTTTCAATAATGACATTGTCACCAGCATTAACACCAATACTAGCTGCGGGTGTTGCACCGTCGTTGAATATTAGTGTTGGCGTGTTTGAACCTATTATAACTTCTCCAGAACCACTGACTTGGAATACAGGGTTGTGGCTGTCTGACTGAGCATGGATAAGTTTTTCAATGTCTGTTCCGACAAAGTTCGCAACACCGTCGAATGCTGCGCCACCAACTGTAATTTGAC
>Ga0222716_10000924_pt1 | contig 24938 bp, 16 predicted proteins | sample C33_13DmetaG_FD_165044 | JGI IMG/M metagenome (GOLD analysis project Ga0222716, IMG submission 165044) | Estuarine water microbial communities from San Francisco Bay, California, United States - C33_13D | ecosystem: Environmental > Aquatic > Marine > Unclassified | place: USA: California... | reverse complement strand
CTCCAAGCCCTACACCGTGAATCGAATCAACATCAGCTGCACTTGGTAGTACACCAATGATAATAGGCATTCCTCTTGATCCATTCATAAAAGATACAACAACGTTAGCTCCTACACCTGGTAGAGCCATCATACCCTTATAACCATTTGATCTATTGTCAGGAGCATATGCACCAGCTGTTGGATTAACTCCTGCAGTACCTGATCCCATACCTCCAATAAAATTATCCGATACATTGAAGTAAGCTTCTGCAGGTGGTTGACCATCAAGCTCTTCAATGTCGCCTGTATCACTTACTGATATAAGATCTTTGTTAGCATTGTATGTTGTACCTGTACCTGAACCAGTTACTGGTTGCAACACATAAGCATATAACTCTTTGTCAACAACATCGAGTACTTGCTTGGATAATGTACTTGGATTGTTCTTACCAAGTGGTTGTTGAAAGTTCTCGTTCTCTGCTGATGCTTGACCAACGATAAGAACCTTAACTCTGTTATAAGGTCTTGTATCTTCTTTATTGAGCAAATCACTATCGCGAATTACTTTACCAAAGTATAATGAATCGTATCCTGCCATCTTAAAATATATCTGCTTTTTGAACTACCTTAGTAGCTCTATCAACTTCAGTAGCTGATTTTTGTACCGTTCTATCAATTGCACCACCTGGTGCTGAAACTTGCTCTGCAACATCATTTGCGAAGTCTGATACTGGCTTTAAGCCTTTTGCAATGTTAACTGCTTCTCTATCTGATACAGATGCTACAGCTTGTGCTGTAATACAGTTAAGCATTGTTGCTGCTGCAAAGTCACAATTCTCTTTCTCAGATGTAAACTCACCAATGTCTTTAGCTCTATCTCTTACACCATCTTTAAGCTCTTTAAGTGATCTTGCTGAACCAACTACATTGTCAATAGCTTTCTGTACCGAATCAACAACACCTGCTATCGATCCTGTATAGTATTAACTGCACCATTAATTGTATTTGTTACTATATTAAGTACTGTATTTACTGAGTTACTTAAAATGCTAGTTAAATTAGATATAGTTGCACCAATTAAACCCTTGCCTAAATTGGGTAAGCCGGCTATAATAGATGGTAGACAGAGAGCAGCTTTGGCACCAGCAGTCAATTGATCTGCTTTCTGGTTAGCTGCACTCACGAATCTACCTACTGACGACATTAACGGCATACGTATATATTTATGCTTGATTTCTTAAATAGCCCATACTATAATTAGGTATGCTAGTAAGCCATGAATCACCCATTAGTATCCTCGAAGAATCTAAAACCTATAACGACTACGACTATGCTCTTGTCCATCTATTTGAGACTCAACCCGAATATTATAACTTCTTTAAATGTTCGCTTGCTGCCGGTCGTGAGGTCTTACTTGATAACTCAATCTTCGAGCTCGGAGAGTCTTTTGATCCTAAAAAGTATATCAAATACATTACCGAACTTAATCCCTCTTTCTATATTGTTCCTGATGTTCTCGAAGATGCTCAAGGTACAATGGCATCATGGACTAAGTTCTTCATGAACTATGGTAAAGATCTCGTAGGTAGAACTGCTATTGGAGTAGTACAAGGTAATACTTATCAAGAGATTGTTGATTGTTATAAGTTCATGTCAGATAACGCTGACTATATTGCTATCTCTTTTGACTATAAATGGTATGAAACGGTTACTACAACTAATAGGAGCGGTCGCGAAGGAATGCTTGATCGTTGGTCTGCTGGTCGTCAGCATCTTATCTCTCGTCTTGTTGATGATGGAGTATGGAACGCCAGAAAGCCGCATCATCTACTTGGTGCTGCTCTTGCACGTGAGTTTGCAACATACGCGCCCCTTGCTTCGGAACTTAATATTAGGTCTCTTGATACTTCTAATCCTGTGGTAGCTGGTCTACTTGGTCATCGTTATATGGCTAATCAAGGACTCAACCATAAGCCTTCGATGATGCTTGCTGATATGATTGATGTTGCTGTAGATGAAGATCAGATGGATGATGTACTCTTTAATACTTCTGAGTTCAAGAAGATTATTGGCAAATAACAGAATAATACATAAATAATATACATGCTTAAGAAACTCTTTTATAGCGTAATGCTGGCTACTGCAACCTTGTTGCATGGTCAGATAAATCATAGTAATAAGATTGACTTGCTTATTGCTCAAGATCTTAAGTCCAAGAAGTTGGAGATGCCTAAGAAATCATCTGATGATGTTTTTGTTAGAAGGGCGTTCCTTGATATTGTAGGAAGGATTCCAACCTACGAAGAGAGTTACGAGTTTAGGAAGTATAACGATCGTGATGCTCTTATTGACTACCTTGTCAATACTCAAGGGTACAATGAGTCAATGTTTAACTTCTATGCTGACATTCTTAGATTACAGAAGCAGCTTGGAGGTAGAACATCTGCAGAGACATATATTACTTGGGTAAGGGAGCAAATTAAAAAGAACGTACCTTACAATAAGCTTGTAAAGGATATCTTAACTGCACAAGGTACCATCTTTACTAATCCAGCTGTTGGTTACTTCTTAAGAGATGAAGGTATGTTGCTTGATAATGTATCTAATACTTTCCAAGGCTTTGCTGGTATGGATGTGTCTTGTGCACAATGCCATGACCATCCTTTCGATGATTGGTCTCAGATGGAGTATTATGAAATGAGTGCATTCTTCACTACCGTTGATACTCGTGCTACTGATAAAGCCGAATCAAAGCATTACAATAAGCTTAGAGAAGAAGCAAGAGCTTCTGATACAGCAAAGACCACAAAGCGTGCTGCTAACGATATTAGAAACTTCTATCAACAAGGTTACCGTAATAAGGTAGATAGTAATCTCAAGAAGAAGCTTACCCTACCTCATGACTATAAGTATAAAGATGCTGACCCAGGTGAGGTTGTTACTGCTGTAACTCCAGTTGGTAGTAGAGTTAAAGAGAATCGTAAGAGAACAAACCTAGAAGTTACATTTGCTGATTGGTTAACTGAAGATGAGCATCCAACATTTGCTGCTAACATTGTCAATAGACTTTGGCATAAGGCATTTGGATTTGGATTGATTAGTGAGCTTAACTCTATTGCAGAGTATGATGAGCTAAAGAAGAGTCGTAATGATAGATTGCTGCTATACCTAGTTGAGGTTATGAAAGAGGTTGACTATGATATTAAGAAGTTCAATACAATCCTCTATAAGACAAAGTTCTACGGTTGTGAGACAGACCCAGTAGATAACTTCCAAGGACCTCTTATGAGAAGAATGACAGCTGCTCAACTTTGGGATAGCCTTATGACTCTCTATACAGGTGACGTTGATGCTTGGCAACCTGAGAATCGTATTGAAGAGCTACAAGGTATGTTTCCTAAGATGTCTTCTCTTACTCTTGATCAAGCTATAAAGAGCTATAAAGAGTATAACGAGTATAAGAAAGGATACTATAAGGGTGCACCTAAGGTTGGTAAATATATGGCTATTCGATCATCGATGATCTTTGATGGTAATGCTCGTAACTTCTTATTAGAGTTTGGAGCATCTGATAGAGATCTTATTGAGAATGGTAATCAAGAAGCAAACATTATGCAGATCTTAACTCTTATGAACTCAAGTATGACTCAACAGCTTATGTCAGTTAAAGGTCGTATTGGTCAAAAGCTACTTGACTATCAAAGAGAAGAAGCAGTAGACTATTGCTTTAGAACCTTTATTGGTAGATCACCATCAGCAGAAGAACAAGAAGCATTCAAGGGAGTTGGCTTTACTGATATTGTATGGGTACTTGTTAACTCTCACGAATTCAAACTTATATTTTAAAATGAAACGAAGAACATTTATTGAAGCACTGGCAGCTACAACATATGGAGTAAAAGCATATGCTAATGCTCCAGTAGCTGATAACGTTAAAGCAAAGAACATTATCTACATCTGCCTTGATGGTGGTATGAGTCATATCGATACATTCGATCCTAAAGATGATAAAGAGGTAATGGGAGATACAGAGAAAATTCTTACAAGAGGAGACTTCCAGATTGGTCACCGTCTTCCTAAACTTGCAGAGGTTATGGATAAGGCTGTTGTTATTAACTCTACAACATCCAAGACAGGTGCTCACCAACAAGCACAATACCTTAGTAGAACATCTTATAGACAAATCGGAACCATTACTCACCCTGCATTAGGTTCTTGGGTATCACATATCTCTGATAGAGATAAAGCTATTCCAGATTTTGTTCTTGTTAATGGTATTAGTACACATCCAGGTTCTGGGTTCTTACCTAAGAGTCAATCTCCTCTCCCTATTGTTGATCCTAAGTCTGGTCTTAAGAACTCTAAGGTAGATGATAAGCTTCAAGAGAGAATGGCATTACTCAAAGTAATCAATAGTAAGATCAAAGCTCCTATTGCTGATACTTATAATGAGTTCTACGATAACACGGTTCGCTTTCTTAAGTCTAAAGATCTTGAGTTGTTTGATATTGCTAAAGAGCCATCTAAGAAGCGTGCACGTTATGGAGAGTCTCGTTTAGGTCAAGGTCTTCTTCTTGCTAAGAGACTTGTTAAAGGTGATATCAAGTTCGTTGAAGTATCATCTGGTGGTTGGGATACTCATACAGATAACTTTACTAAGCTTGATGATCGAGTCAAAGAGCTTGATGATAGTGTAAGTGCTCTTGTTGAGGATCTTGCAAGTGAAGGTTTGCTTGACTCTACTCTTATTGTTATTGCTACTGAGTTTGGACGTACTCCAAAGATCAATGCTAATACAGGACGTGATCATTACCCTAAAGCATACTCAACAGTCCTTATTGGTGCTGGTGTTAAAGGTGGTATGTCTTATGGAGAGACTGATGATACAGCTTCAAAGGTTATTAAAGACCCTGTAACAATATCTGATATCAATGCTACTGTAGCTCACTTGGCTGGGTTAGATGCAGAGAAAGAATACTTGTCACCAACTGGTAGACCATTCGAAGTAGCTGATAAAGGTAAAGTGATCACTGACATCTTAAGTTGATTATCCTATCTCATACCTTATAATTAGGTATGAAGCGGAAAGTCCTACTTTATATATTCTTGGGAGCGAGCGTCTTTTTATTGTCGTTCGCTTCCATTGGGTTATGGCATTGGTATTGGGAGTCTCACTATTGGAATAGTAAGAGAGAGGCTGCTAAAGAAGAGGTAGTAGAACCAGAAGGTTACGGTGCTGGTGATCTAATTGAGCCACCTAAACCTTTTAAACCTTCTAAACCTATACTTAAACCTAAACAACATCCCCGCGGGTTACCTTTTCCTGCTCATTGGGGTCCAGAGCCAACAGTCCATGCTCCAGGTGGAACATACTTACCTGCTCCATTTTCTGGTTGGGGATCACCAACACTGATCAAATGGATTAAGGATAATCAAAAGCAAGATGCTATAAATGTCGAGAAGGGTTATCCTATTCACTGGGGGCCTGAGCCTAATATCCAAACAAGAGACTATCGTAAGCTTCCAGAACCTTTTGGTCATGGATCATCTACTCTCTTTAAATGGATTAAGACGAATCAAGAGCAAGATGCTAAAAACAAATGAAGCTATACGAGATACCAACCCATAAAGATAGCCCAAAGGTTGTCAATGCTGTAGTAGAGATTCCTAAGTACAGTAGTCAGAAGTATGAATACATTCCAGAATGGGATCAGTTCATCTTGGATAGAAGCTTAATGAGTGCTATGGTGTATCCAGCTAACTATGGATTCATCTCAAGTACATTAGCTGATGATGGTGATGCACTTGACATCTTAGTGCTTGCTGGTGAGCCAATTGACAAAGGTACTATTGTAGCTACTCGAGTGCTTGGTGCATTGCATATGGTTGATGGTGGTGAGACTGACTACAAGCTTATTGGAGTACCAGTTACATCATATAAGAAGCAACATATACAGACATTCGAAGATGTTGACCCTCTATTGCTCGATATCATTGAGAACTTCTTTAAGCATTACAAAGAGCTTGAAGCTAAAGAAGTTGTTCTGCATGGTTGGATTAACCAAGAAGAGACATTTAAGATTGTTGAACAGTCAGTAACTGATAATAAAACTGAATCTACTGCTTGTGCACATCCTCACTGGACAGCAGGAGGCTGGAACAAATATGGAACTCCGATATAATAAGAGTATGAAGAAAAGATGGATAGCGATGTTTTCTCAAACTGGTAGCGAGATTGCTGCCTTGGCAAAGCATCTTGGAAAATGGCCTGATGTTATTGTAACTAATAACGCAGATCAGGATAAGTGGTGTAAAGAGCTTCAACTTCTTGAGCTACGTCAGAAAGGTAAGAGTTATGGACCTAAGACTCGTATTCAGGTTGTAAGCTCTATTCAAGCTAAGACTGCTAACTTCCTACATTGTATTGAAGGTAGTAAGAATGCTCTTGTTACTCTTCACGGATGGCTTCGAATCATTCCTAAAGAGATCTGTGAGCAATATGAGATTGTAAATGGTCATCCTGGATTGATTAATACATTTCCTGAGCTTAAAGGTAAGGATCCTCAAGTTAAAGCCTATGAATTGAACCATACTACTATTGGTTCTGTAGTTCATAGGGTAACAGCTGAGGTAGATGGTGGTGAGATTCTCGAATGGTCTGCAACCTTTCTAGAAGAGGATGCAATGCTCGAGAATACGTTTGCGAGGCTAAAGCATACATCCTTTAGTGCATGGTGTAAATTTTTTAAAAAACAATGAGTGAACATTATAGATTAGTATATATGCTTGCTAAGAAGCTTGATGGTGGTGCATTTAGACCACTAACAGAGCATGGTGAGTTTGTTAATAGAGCAGCAGCTAAGGAGTATGTTAAAGGTAAACATTTTGAAGAAGGGGATGTTTATCTTGTGCGTAAAGAGGTTTCTATCTTTTATGATAGGAAGTTAGTTGATAAGGAAGATAGTTAAGCTACAATATAGTATGATCGTTTCGTTTACGGGTGCTCAGTCTACTGGTAAGACTACTTTACTTAATCATTTAGTAGATAAGAATCCTTATGTTACTTTTGTTGAAGAAGTAACTAGGCGTGTTAAGAGGTTGTATGATGTACCTATTAACGAAGATGGTGGTGATGTGACTCAGTTCTTGATTATGGCTGATCATTTGCAGAACTTGTTTAGTAAAGATAAGGAAGATATTACTGTCTTTGATAGGTGTGCTGTCGATGGTGTAGTATATACTCGATGGTTGCAATTGCAGGGTATGGTTAGTGATGATGTGTATAGAGCTTGTTGTAAGGTATATGATCTTGTTATAGATCAATATGATGTGATCTTCTATACTGATCCTGCTGATGTTGAGTTAGAGGATGATGGTGAGAGATCTATCGATGTAAATTTTAGAAATGATATCATTAAGTTGTTTAATGATAAGCTCAAAGGGTTGGATAATGTTGTTGTGTTGTCTGGTACTGTTGAGGAAAGATTGAATACTGTTAAGAAAACAGTTGAAGATCTAGGTAAAGATATTATAATATAAATGAATTATGGCGTTACAAGAATTAGATAACAGTAATATTGCAGTACACTTAGGAGCTATTTCTAAGTATAAGTCGACTTATGATCCAAGCTTGCTTGTTCGTGAGCCTCGTCAGAGTAACCGAACTCACTTAGGTCTTCAAGATGATGATCTTCCTTTCGAGGGTGGTGATACTTGGAATGCTTATGAGGTATCTGGATTGACTGATCATGGTCTTCCAGTTGCTGGAGTAGGTAAGATCTACTATCCATGTGATGGTAAGTATATTGTTGAGTCAAAGTCCATTAAGTTGTACTTCAACTCTTTTAATATGACTAAGCTAGGTGATACTTCAGCTGATGTACGTAAAGAGATTGCTCGACGTGCTTCTGTTGACCTTAGTAAGTTGCTTGAAGTTAATGTTGAGGTTAAGGTATTCTCTAATAGGGAAGTACTTAATGCTGAAGTTACTCCTCGTCAAGACTATGGTCATCTCGACTATGAGTTCCAGACTCTAGAGGAAGTATATCCTGTAGAGGGTATTGAGTTCTCAGTATATCAAGAGACTCCAGAGCTACTTAAGGTTATCGATAACCCTGTTAGTGGTACTACTAAGTATCATAGTGCATTACTTAAGAGTAACTGCCGAGTAACTTCACAACCTGATTGGGGTGATGTATACATTGAGTATAAAGGTAAGAAGGGTGTTGATCCTATCTCCTTGCTTCAATATATTGTATCATTCCGAGATGAGTGTCACTTCCATGAAGAGATTTGTGAAGCTATTACTAAGCGTCTTATCGATGTACTTGAACCTGAAGAGCTTGTAGTACGTTGCTTGTATGCTCGCCGCGGTGGTATAGATATTAATCCTGAGCGTCGACTTAAGCATACTAATAAGCATTACTCTCTTAGTGATGTATCTGTACCTTATATTAAGACTCCTAAGCAATAACTCTATGAAAACGAAACTAACTAAACTAATTGTATTGTCAGCAGTAGCTCTATTTGCTACCTCATGTGCTAAGCTACCTAATATTTCTCTACCTGATTGTGGTGAGTGGAAGGTGCCTAAGGTAACTGATTGGAATGATGATATCAATGATGTCAATGAGCGTGACATTGCTCCTGCTAAGTAATATCCGTAACCCAAAATAAACGAAAGAGTCCATACAATAGTATGGACTTTTTTGTGCTCCTTGATTAAATAACTCTATATGATAACACTGTTTAGCGAAGAGGTTGAAATAACCTCAACTAATTCAGATCGTAATACCATATTTGTTGAATCCTATGAAGAGGTTTTCTTCGGTGTTTACGAGTTTGAAATAAACGGAACTGTAGTTATTGCAGAGAAGGTTGGTACTTACCAACTCGACCCTGTAGTATCTATACCTGTAGTTGAGGCCGATGGTAGTAAGACGTACGTAGAGTTCGTTCTTAATAGAGGACCTTTCGAGGTTCAAATAGGTGGTGCAGAAACAGTGTTGACTGAATCTACTAGCGTTACTGAAGCACAGCAAGCTCATCAATTTGATCAAGAGAATGCTATTAAAGAGATTAAGACAGATATTGATGCTACATTAGCTGAGCTTCGTCTTGAGACTAATCAAGCTGTAAATGAAGTTGATCGACTTAGAGATGAGATCTTCATTGAGTTTACCTCTAATAGTGATAACTACAGAGCAAGAGAGTCAGATAAGCTTAGAGCATTTGTTACAGAGAAGTTAGCTGATGTTGCTGCTGATAATAAGGTTGTTGCTGAAGAACTTGAGTCTAAGTTAGCTACTACATTAGACTCTGAGTTTAAAGGATTTGTTAATAAAGTTCGTGATGCACAACAAGAACTTAAGAAGCGTGCATTAGAGAATAGAAAGATTGTAGCTTCAGTTAATGCACTTGAAAGAGGTCAGATTGAGCTTAACAACGAGCTTGCTACTAACAAAGAAGAGATTTTAGAAGCTACTGAGACTTCACAACGTAACGTTAATAAAGCTCTTAGTCGTTTAGGTACAGTTAAGAAAGAGCTTACCGATACAAAGAACGAGTTTGATATCCTCAAAGAAGCTTGGGCTAATGAGGTTAACATGGAAGAGGTTAAGGCTATTCGTGAGTCTGCCGAAGAGCATGTTAAAGCTTACTTCAGTAATAAGATTGAGCAAGTCAAAGAGGAAGAGATAGATAAGCTTAAGAAAGAAGAGATCTTCGAAGCTCTTAACGAAAGTAAAGAGTCTATACTAGAGGATATTAAAGCTTCTGGAATGCTTAAGCGTGAGGTTCGTAAGCTTACTAAAGAAGTTGCTGCTAAGGTTAATGTAGATACAGTAACAGAGAACGAAGTCAGAAAAATTGCTGGTGAGATTATTGCTCTTACCGTTCATGATGATAAAGAGTCTCGCATTACACAGAAGGATGTTCATGCAATTGTTAACGAATCAGTAAAAGCAGTTGTTACCAATCAGCCTATTGTTGAGCAGACAGCAGTTCTTGATGCTACTACTAAGAAGCAGATTACAGAGAATCTTAAGATAGAGCTTGATGGTCGTTTCAAAAATGAGATGTCTTCAATCAAGCGTATGATTGAACTCGCTGGAGGTGGCGGTGGTATTGGTGATGCACCTAATGATGGACAAACTTATTCCCGAGAAAATGGTAAATGGGTCATCGCCAGCGGAGGTGGTGGTGGAGCAGTTAATAAGATTATTGCTGGTGACAATGTAACAGTATCTCCTGTAGGTGGTACTGGTAACGTCACAGTCAATGCTGTTAATACAGGTTCCGATGTTAGTACATTATCATCCAGCTGGGAAGGTACATATACAACCGTTCAAGCCAATAGTGCCTCATGGGCAGCAGATGGTGGTTCAGATGTTAGTACACTTTCAGCTAATTGGCAGAATACTTACACAACGGTAGATGCTAACTCAGCTAATTGGGATACAGCTTATACAGCAATTGCTGCTAAAGAAGGTACTTGGGATACAGCAGCTTCTACAGTAACAGCTAAAGAAGGTACATGGGATGGTGCTTATACTACAGTTCAAGCCAATTCCGCTAACTGGAATGAAGTTGGATCTGATGTTAGTACAATCTCAGGTAACTGGGAAGGTACATACGATACGGTTTCCGACTTAAGTGCTAATTGGTCAGGAGCTTATTCAACAGTTCAAAGTAATAGTGCATCTTGGACCGGTGGCGGTGGAGGTGGTGTTACAGAGATCATTGCTGGTACTAACATTACTATTGACCAAGGCACAGGCCAAGTTACTATTAATGCTACTGCAGATGGTATTGGTTCTGATGTTAGTACAATTTCTGCTAACTGGCAAAACACATGGACAACAGTAGATGCTAATAGTGCTAATTGGGAGACTGCTTACACTACAGTAAATGCTAAAGAAGCAACTTGGGATGATACAACCTCAACGGTTGCAACCTTCTCTGCTTCTTGGGCTGATATGACAAATGCTGAGATCCAAGCTGCTGTTGCATCAAGTGATCTTGACATGGATGGTAATAGAGTGTTGTTCAGCAACGTCTATACTAACCTTGTAGATCTTCCAAGTGCTACTGACAACCATGGTATGTTCGCACACGTTCATGCTACTGGTAAAGCTTACTTTGCACATAGTGGTAGCTGGGTTGAGCTTGCTAACTTCTCCGATATCGGTAGTGGTGGTTCGGATGTTAGTGCTTTAACTGCTAATTGGGAAAGTACTTATAATACTACAAAAGATCTAAGTGCATCTTGGAGTAGTGCTTACGATCAAGTAAGTGCACTATCCGCTCAATGGGGTGGAGGTACTTATGACTCTAACCTCGCAAGTAATATTGCAATGACAGAAGATGTTGGTGGTCTTGATACTGGTACTACAGTAGCTTCACTTACTGGATCTACATTCAGTCAATTGTTTGACTCATTACTATTCCCAACTGTTAACCCAGTTGTTGGATCTAATAACAGTACCGGTCTTTCAGACAATGTTACTAACCTTCAGACAATTGGAGCTACTATTAACATTACACTTAATACTACAGCCGGTCTTGGTACACTTCGTTTGAATGGAGTTACTCAAGGTGATTACGCTGGTAGTGTTACAAGCGCTGCAATTAGTGGTCCTAATAGTACATCTTATAACCCATCAGTTGGTCCAGGAGGAACAGACATTGATAACCAAGTTGTAACAGGACATGTTGTCTCAGAAGGTACTAACCAATGGTCAATGGTAACTACATTTGGTGAAGGTCCAATGCCTCTTGATTCAGCTGGTAATGATTACCCAAGTATTAGATTTGCCGCTGGTGGTACAAGAAGTGCTTCTACATCCTTTGAAGGTGTTTATCCTATTAAGTTAGGTGCTTCTACAGGAAGTGCTAACTTTGATGATAGAGCTCTTACATCACATAACTCAAATAATATTGAAGCTTCTCAAGACTATACAGAGACAGCCTCACTTAGACATCGTATTGCTATACCAAACGATATGATTGATGCACAGACAGTTGGCTTCCAGCAATGGAACACGGTATCAAGCTCTTACAGTGATATTGCTGCAAGTAGCTTTACATCTTCTTCTACTACATTTACAGTTGAAGGTAATACAGTCAACTATACATTATATACCAAGACAGGGCCGCCAGGAGGTGGCGATTCGTCAGGTCAACCAATCTACAGAATAACATTTAGCTAAACTAAGATCATGTCAAGAACAATTGGAACATTTGAATTTCCTGCTAACTTCGAAGTTAAGAAGCAGGCCCCGCTTGATGCGAGACTTACAACGCCTTTGTTGTCAGAGCTTACTGATAGCTCGCTTCCATTTCCTTATAAGGGAATGGTGGTCGCTGTAACAGATGATACTTCATCATCTAATAACGGTCTATACCAACTAGTCGGTACTGATGATACAGACATCAATAACTGGGAGTTAGTTGGTAGTGGTGGTGGTAGCTCTCTATCAGGAATTGATGGAGCTGGTACTACTGGTAACCATACACTATTCACAGGTATATCTACTGTTGGTGATAGTGTTATGACCGAAACAGGCGGTATTGTATCCGTCAATGCACCACTTAATAGTGTCTTTAGTCTAACATTGAGCTCCACACTTGGTGAAGTAGCTCTTAGTGCTGGACATAGTGCTACTGATGAAGATGTATTATTTATTAATACAGGCTTTGATGCTAGAGGAGACTCTACTGTATATGGTAACTTATCCGTTATTGGTGACTTTACTTATATTGACTCTACTGTTAGCGTTACATCTGCTCTATCTGTTATCAATACTGGTATTGGACCCGCAATGTATGTTGAACAAGCTGGTACAGATGAGACCATTGCACAGTTCAAAGATACAGAAGGTGGTCTTATTACCTTTACGGACGGTGCTAATATTAACATGGATGGAGCTATTCAATCCAACTCAGTTAATACAGCTACTGTAAGTGCTACTGGTCGTGTTGATGGTTCAAACATCTCTACTATTGAGAATAAGGTAGAAGGTCTTTACAGCTATCTTATCAATAACTTTGATACTAATCAGATTACAACTGCTACATCTCTTACAGACTTTGTTGATAACTTTCCAAAGACTGGTTTAGATCCAGGTGATGTTATTACTCTATCAGCTACTAATACAGCATACATTCTAGGTGATAATGATGGCTCTGCTAACTCAGATTGGTTGGAAGTAAATCTTAAGCCTAACTTCTTATTCTATAGAGGTAATATGTCTGACTATGCTACACTTGATTGTGTTGCTCTATCAGCTGCCAAGAGTTCAAAGTATATTATTCAAGTTGAAGATACATCAGATGGTGCTATATTCTATGGTGAGATTAACGTTGTATCAGATGGTACGATTGCAGTTGCTACAGAATATGCTCTTAACCATACTACAGTATTCCCATTCGTTGAGTTTGGTGCTGAAGTGATTAGTGGTAGAGTTTGTCTATCAGCTGTTGCTCTTGAGAGTAAGACCATGACCAACTTTGTATTTAAAGGTAACCGAAGCAACTTATTCGGTTAAGTTGGGTATTAAGGCCTACGAAGCCATACCATTAGACTAAATAATGGTATGGCACTTAATACTGACTTCAGAGTAAAGGATAGTCTTTACGTTGGAAATAGTGCGTGTTTTGTCTCTCAGACAGATACGCCTAAAATTCTTTCTGCTGGCGAAGACCTTCTCAACGTCTTCATTCAACAAGGAGAAATTGCAACGTCTTGCGACTTGACAAGCGGTACTGGAATTGCAACGTTCTGTTTTAACGGAGCGGCTGACAAGACCGTATCAATCGATTCAACATGTAATAGTAATTGGAACAGTGCTTATGACTGGTGCCAAGCTAATTCATCAACCGTTCTATCAGCTGCAACTTATGTTGCTGATAATGGTTCAGCACTTATTGATACCGTAGCAGAAGGTAATGCGCAAGGTAAAATTGCTGTTACTAATATTGCTAATAGCGTAACACAAGTTGATGTAGCTGGTCTACAGTCTAACGACTCTCCACAATTTGCTGGAGCATGCTACACTGGAGCTATTACAACATCGAGTACTGTAGACGGTCGTGATATATCTGTTGATGGTACTACTCTTGATGCTCTAGTTGCACTTTCGGGTGACGGTGGTTTATCTTTCTCTTCACCTTCGCAAGGTACACTTCGTGTTACTGAAGCTGATGGCGATGTAACTAATATTGATCTTGGTGTACAAACAGCTGATAGTGTTCAGTTCGTAGGTGCTTGCTTCACAGGTAGTATTGGTGTTGATGGTACGGTTGATACCCGTGACATAGCTGCAGATGGTACTACACTTGATACTTTAAGAGGTCTTTCAGCTACTAACGTTACTACAGGATCAGCTCCATCACAGGGTACAATCCGCCTTACAACAGGTGATGGTACTAACATTGATATTGACTCAGGTCTTGAGACTGGGGATAGCCCACAGTTTGTAGGTGCTTGCTTCACAAGTAATATTAGCGTTGATGGTACAGTCGATGGTCGTGACATTGCTGCAGATGCTGCTAAGCTTGCTACAATCCAAGGCTTATCTGCTGCTAATTTAACTGCAGTTGTTTGCACCGCACAAGGTACACTTCAATCTCAAAACGCAGCAGGTACTTGTACTGCAATTGATACAGGTCTTCAAGCTGCTGATAGTCCATCATTTGCTGGACTTAATCTTACAAGTGTTACAGCTGGTACAGACAACTCAGTACTTGTTCTTAACGGTACTTCAGTTGCTACTGATGAGATTGACCCACGCGTATGGAATAACTCACTTGTTGGTGGATCTGGTACATGTGATAGCATACCAATCTTTACTGGAGGATGCACATTAGGTGATTCCTGCATTACACAAGATGCTAATGGTATTTACATTACTGGTGGCTTAAGTGCTGGTGGTTTAGGTCTTAGTGGTGATGGTTCACACCTTACTAATATTACTGCTGATCAAACAGTTTTCCCAACTACACCAAAAACAGATCTTGTTGCTGGTGATAAGTTCTTCATTAATGATGGAATTGATAAGCACGTTACTTACTGCGCTTTACTTACAGATCTTGCTGGAACAAATGCTGGTATTGAAGTTGACTCTTCTGACAGTATTGCTCTTAAGAATTACTCAAACATTACCACCTGTAACGTTCCAAAGTGGGATGCTACAAACGGTATGTTCTCCGACTCACTTATTACTGAGACATCTCTTGGTAACATTACTATTGCCGGTGGAACTACTATTACTGGTAACTTATCGGTTCAAGGTGATCTTACATGTATCGATACTACAGTATCCGTTACATCTGCATTGTCAGTAGTTAATGCTGGTACAGGTCCAGCTATATACGCTGAACAAGCAGGATCCGCTCAGCCAATTGCAATCTTTAAAGATACTGAGAACCTTCAGACAGTTATTGGTGATACCGGTAATGTTGGTATTGGTTTTGCTTCAGGATCATTTGCACCAGCTGAGAAACTTACCGTTAATGGTAATCTCTCTGCTAATGGTAATGCTCAAATCGATGGTACGTTTAAAGCATGTGATACAGCAACCTTTACAGCAGGAGTTAACTTCTGCGGTGTAACAGCTGGTACAGACAACTCAGTTATAGTTCTTCAAAGTAATGGTTCACTTGCTACCGATGAGATTGACTCTAAGGTATGGGAAGACAAACTTGTTGATTCAAGTAGTGCTTCTACTTGTTCTAATCAGTTGCCTAAGTTCTCTAATTCAACAGGAACGATTGGTAATTCGAACATTGCTGATACAGGATCGGTTGTTACTATTGATAGTGATACAACAATCGACTCTGGTCATAAGTTAACTACTAAAGCATCTGCCACAGTTTACTCTGAAGAGGCCAGCTTTACAGATACAGTTGACTCGTCACCAGTTACAGTTACAACCTTCGCTAAGTCAGGTCTTAAGTCAGTTAAGTACCACATTACTTTGGTTAAGGGAGTTAACATTACGACATTCGAAGTCAATGCCGTTCACAACGGTACAGATGAGTGCGGTACGGTATACGGTATTGTAGATGCTCAAACAGCTTCACAGCTCGATGACATTACAGTATCAAGTACAGGTACAACATTAGATCTTAATATTACAGCTGCTTCCGATGGCACAACGGCCATCATCCAAGGAACAGCCTTATATAGTTAATAAACATAAATAGTCAAAAAAAGTGCGAGAGCCTGGTGGAAACACCAGGCTTTCCTATTAAATAAGTGTATATAACTTTTAACGGGGACAGTGAACCTTAATTATTATGTCAAATCTAAGCGAAAATTTTAAAGTAAGAAATGGGCTGACCGTCACATCGACGATTTCAGCAGGTAGTTGCATCGAAGGTGATTCCTTTAAGAAGCATGACGGTACATCAAACCAATTCCTCAAAGCAGATGGTAGTGTTGATTCTTGTGGATATACAACATGTACTGGTACTACAACGCATAATAATACTCAAACGTTTACTAACAAGTCTGGTAGTAACTCACAATGGACTAACGATGCAGGATATACAACATGTGCAGGTGATGTAACCGGTATTGATGCTGGTACAGCTATAACAGTTACTGATGGTAATACAGCTACACCTCAAGTAGCAGTTACTTCATCTTGTAATACAGCATGGAATAACAAAACAACTTGTACTGGTACAGTAACCGGTATTACAGCTGGTGCTTTACTATCAGGAAGCGCATCAGCAACTTGTCCTTCTATTGGTATTGATTCAGGTGCATTAGACTATCTTAACCAAAGTGCTTGTGCTGGTATTGATTGCACAGGTACAACAACAGCCTCTAATACACAAACGTTTACTAACAAGTGTGGTTCTAACAACCAATGGGTTAACGATGCAGGGTATACTACATGTACTGGTGATGTAGAAGGTATTGATGCTGGTACAGCTATTACGATTTCCGATGGTGCTACTTCTACTCCAAGTGTTGGTGTTACTTCTTCTTGTAATACAGCTTGGAATAACAAAACAACTTGTACTGGTACTGTTACTTGTGTATCTACTGGCCCATACTTAACAGGTGGTGCTCAGACATCAGGAGAGATTGGTATTGATAGTGCATGTGCTGCTAAGTGGGATACAGCTGCTGCAGGAGATATTAGCGCAGTTGTAGCAGGAACAAATTTAACAGGTGGTGGTACGAGCGGTAGTGTTACATTAAACATGGCTACAGGTGGTATTGGTGCTGGAGAATATGGTGATGATGCTACCGGTTGTAAGATTGATACTATTACAGTTGATGCTTATGGTAGAGTTACAGCAGTTGCTTGTGGTACTACTGGAGACATTCAAGGTGTTACAGCTGGTACATTACTCTCTGGTGGTGCTACAAGTGGTACTGCTACATTGGGTATTGACTCAGGAGCTTTAGACTACCTTAACCAAAGTGCTTGTCCAGGTCTTTGCTGTCAAGGTACTACAACGCCTTCTAATACACAAACCTTTACTAACAAGTCCGGTAACATTAGTCAGTGGAGTAATGATAGTGGATATCTTACAGAAGCATGTAGTGGTACAGTAACAAGTGTTACAAGAGGAAATGGTATAGATGGTACCGGTAGTATTACAACTACAGGAACTATAGCAGTTGGTGCTGGTACAGGTATAACAGTTGGTACTAACGATGTATCTCTCGCAGCTGCTTGTAGAAATGCTCTTGCAAGTGCTTATACTACTACATCTAACCTTTCAGGTTGTGCTGGTCTTGATTGCACCGGAACAACAACACATAACAATACACAGACTTTTACTAATAAAGGTGGTTCTAACAATCAATGGACTAATGATGCTGGTTATACTACTTGCACTGGTACATTGGTTCCAGCTGACATTAGTGGATTGACATGTTGCTTAGGTACAACTACACCATCCAATACTCAAACATTTACTAACAAATCAGGTAGTAACTCACAATGGACTAACGATGAAGGTTATACATGTAACGTAGGTGATATAACCGGTGTTACAGCTGGTGCTGGTCTTAGTGGTGGTGGTACAAGTGGTACTCCTACAATTGCTGTTGATGGTGTATTAGTAGCAACACTTAACCAAAGTGCTTGTGCTGGTATTAATTGCACAGGAACAACTACCGCAAGTAACTCTCAGACATTTACTAACAAGAGCGGTAGTAATAGCCAATGGACAAACGATGCAGGTTATACTTGTAATACTGGTACTACTACAGCTTCTAATACACAAACCTTTACTAACAAGTCCGGTAACATTAGTCAGTGGACAAACAATAGTAACTATACAACTTGTACAGGTACATTGGTTCCAGCTGACATATCAGGCCTTACTTGTTGCTTAGGTACAACTACACCTTCTAATACACAAACCTTTACTAACAAAAGTGGTAGTAACAATCAATGGACAAATGATGCTGGTTATACAACTTGTACCGGAGACATTACAGCAGTTACTGCTGGTGATGGTATAACTGGTGGTGCTACAAGTGGTAGTGCTGGTATAGCAGTTGACTCTTCCGTTGTAAGAACATGTGGAGATCAGACAGTTAATGGGTGCAAGGTATTTTCAGGTAACACAACCATTCAAGGTAACTTATCTGTTATAGGTGACTTTACTTACTTAGATACTTTTGTTAATGTTACATCGGCATTAAGCATTGTTAACAATGGAACAGGACCTGCTCTTGAAGTTAATCAGACGGGTGCAAATGATATTGTTAACTTTGAAGATGATGGTACATCAGCATTCTATATTGAGAATGGTGGTAACGTTGGTATTAACGATACTAACCCAGCACATAAGCTTGATGTTAACGGTAGTATTAATGCTACTGGTTCTCTTAAGTTAGATGATAGTGATGTTATTAACTCAGGTAAGTGCTTTGTAGGTTCTGGTTATGCAGGTGGTGCAATTACCGATACTTATATTTCAAGTGCTTCTACATGGAATGCTAAGACAACTTGCACTGGTACATTGAACCCAGCAGGTACTATTGCTACTAATGATTATGCAAAGTATGATGCAAGTGGTTGCCTTACTGGTAGAGATTGCTCACAAGTTAGATCCGATTTAGGTATCAATAGTGCTGCTAACTGCACAGCTGCTTCACTTAACCAAAGTGCTTGTGCTGGTATTCTTTGCACAGGAACAACAACAGCTTCTAATACACAAACCTTTACTAATAAGAGTGGTAATATATCACAATGGTCTAACGATGCTGGATACTTAACTGCAGCTTGTGAAGGTACAGTAACTGGTATTGATGCTGGTACAGCTATTACCGTTACAGATGGTGGTACAGCTACTCCAACCGTTGGTGTTACAGGAGCTTGTAATACAGCTTGGAATGCCAAAACAACTTGCACTGGTACATTGAACCCATCAGGTACTATTGCTACTAACGACTATGCTAAGTATAATTCTTCAGGATGTCTTGTAGGTAGAAGCTGCTCAGAGGTTCGTTCGGATTTAGGAATTGGTACAGCAGCAAGTTGCACAGCTGCATCACTTGACCAAAGTGCTTGCGCAGGTCTTAATTGTGTTGGTGACATTACAGGTGTTAGTGTTACTAATGGTATTGCTGGTGGTGGTACAACTGGTAGTGTTTCATTATGTGTTGACTCTACGGTTGTTAGAACTACTGGTAACCAAGTTATTGGAGGTACTAAACACTTCACATCTACCGTTATTGTACCATCTCTAAGTGCTACAGGTACAGTTCAAGCCAATTGCTTTGCTGCAGGAGCATATATGGAGGCTAATGCCCCAGCTGTTGAAGTATATCCTCAAGGTACATTACTTGCGCTTAACTGCGATGGGTTAATAGTACAATCAACACAAGAAGAAAGTTCAATGGTATTTGGTGTTGCTACTGGTGATGATCAAGCTCCTATTGTTATGGGTGCTGAGCCAATATGCGTTACAGGGTGTATTACAGTAGGTGACTTTATTACATCGTCAAGTTGTAATGGTCATGGTAAGAAGGCCATTTGCCCAGAATTTGGAACGGTCATTGCACAAGCAATGGAAAGCGGAGGAGGAGACTCTTACAAGATTAAGGCGATGATTCGCAAGATTTAAGATTAAATAATATAGACTATGTCACAAGAAATTAAAATTTGTTCAGCGGATAGCGGTTACTTCTTAGGAGGCTTAAGCGCTAACGATACGATGGCGACCCAAAACATGATGGTTGCTTGTTGTGGATTTAAGAAACTCGGTGGTTCATCTGGGCAGTTTTTAAAAGCAGATGGTTCAACCGATAGTGCAAGTTATACAACCTGTACAGGAGATGTTACAGGTATTGATGCTGGTACAGCCATAACTGTTAGTGATGGTACTACTTCTACACCATGTGTTGGAGTTACTACCTCTTGTAATAGTGCTTGGAATGCCAAGACAACTTGTACTGGTACATTGGTTCCATCTGACCTTGCTGGATTGACATGCTGCACAGGTACAACTACTCCAAGTAATGCGCAAACCTTTACTAACAAATCAGGTAGTAACTCTCAGTGGACTAACGATGCAGGTTATACAACATGTACTGGTACATTGGTTTCATCTGACCTTGCTGGATTGACATGCTGTACAGGTACTACAACACCAAGTAATACACAGACATTCACAAACAAGAGTGGTAATATAAGCCAATGGACAAACAATACTGGTTATACAACTTGTGTAGGTGACATTACAGGTGTTACTGCAGGTAACGGTCTATCAGGAGGAGCTACAACCGGTACAGCTACATTAGCTCTTGATGGTGATTGTCTTGCTGGTCTTAACCAAAGCGCTTGCCCAGGTATTAACAAGACTGGTACTGTAACTTGTATTGCTGCTGGTAATGGCTTAACAGGTGGTACTTCTGGATCAGGTACAATGAACGTAGGAGCTGGAACAGCAATTACCGTTGCTGCTGATACAGTTGGTGTTACGTCAGCTTGTAATACAGCTTGGAACAACAAAACAACATGTACTGGTACTACAACACCTTCTAATACACAAACTTTTACTAATAAGAGCGGATCAAATAGTCAATGGACTAACGATGCAGGCTATACTGGTTGTACTGGTACAGTAACAGGTATTGCAGCAGGTAATGCTGGTATCGATGTTGGTAGTGGTACATGCCCATCCGTTAGCCTTGATCTTTCTGAGCTTGCTGATGGTACAGCTGCTGTTGTACCTACAAGTGATGAAGTAATTTATCTTGATGCTGGTACACAAAAGCGTAAGTTGTTCTCAGAGATCTTCGGTAACAATGCTTATAACTCTACAACAATTGCTACTAACAACAACCAATTAACTAACGGAGCAGGTTATACAACATGTACTGGTACATTAGTTGCTTCAGACATCTCAGGACTAACATGCTGTACTGGAACAACTACTGCAAGTAATGTACAAACCTTTACTAATAAGAGTGGTAATATATCCCAATGGACTAACAACAGCGGTTATACTACCTGCACCGGTACATTGGTTCCAAGTGACATTAGTGGATTGACAACTTGCACAGGTACTACGACACCTTCTAATACTCAGACCTTTACTAATAAGTCAGGTAATATCTCACAATGGACAAACAATAGTGGTTATACTACATGTAATGGAGACATCACCGGTGTTAGTGTTGGTTCAGGACTCGCTGGTGGAGGAACAAGCGGTAGTGTTACTCTTTGTGTTGACTCAACAGTTGCTAGAACTAATGTTGATGAAACTTTTAGTTGTGATGTAGTTATTAACGGTGACTTAACTGTTTCTGGTGACTTTACTTGCCTTGAAACTATTGTTTCTGTAACATCAGCACTTTCAGTTACTAACAATGGATCAGGTCCAGGATTGTTTGTTTGCCAAGCTGGATCAGCTCCAGTAGTAAACTTTGTTGATGCTGAAGTTGGTTCTTCCTTCTATATTGAGAATGGTGGATTCGTTGGTTTAGGTGATACTAACCCTGGCCATAAGCTTGATGTTAGTGGTAACATTAATGCTACAGGCTCATATAAGTTAGATGATAGTGATGTTATTAACTCAGGTAAGTGCTTTGTAGGTGCTCAAGTTAGACCAACAACAGACATTGCCGATGCATATATTGCTTCTGCTTCTACTTGGAATGCCAAAACAACTTGTACAGGTACATTGGTTCCAGCTGACATATCAGGCCTTACTTGTTGCCTAGGTACAACTACACCTTCTAATACACAGACATTTACAAATAAGTCTGGTAGTAATAATCAGTGGACAAATGATAGAGGTTATACGACTTGCACCGGAACATTAGTTGCAAGTGACATTAGTGGTCTTACTTGCTGTACCGGTACAGTAACTGGTATTACAGCAGGTAACGCTGGTATAGATGTTGGTACTGGAACAACTCCTTCCGTAAGCCTTGACTTAAGTGAGCTTGCTGATGGTACTGGAGCTATTGTTACAGGTACAGATGAGATAATTTATCTTGATGCTGGTACACAAAAGCGCAAGCGCTTCTCTGAGATCTTCGGTAACAATGCGTACAATAGTACTACGATTGCTACTAACAACAACCAGTTAACTAACGGAGCTGGATATACGACTTGCACCGGAACATTAGTTGCAAGTGACATTAGTGGTCTTACTTGCTGTACTGGAACAACTACACCATCCAATACTCAAACCTTTACTAACAAATCAGGTAGTAACTCTCAGTGGACTAACGATGCAGGTTATACTACTTGTACTGGAGACATTACTAATGTATCTGCTGGTACATTGCTTGATGGTGGTGGAAGTTCAGGTAGTGTTACTCTTAACGTTGACTTGAGTGAGTTAGCTGATGGTACAGCTGCTATTGTTCCTTCAACAGATGAGATAGTTTATCTTGACGGTGGTTCACAAAAGCGTAAGTTGTTCTCCGAAATCTTTGGTTGTAATGCTTATAACTCTACAGGATTTACAACATGTATAGGTACTGTAGTTGCTGGAGACATTTCAGGCTTTACATCTTGTACTGGTACCACAACACCAAGTAATGTACAAACCTTTACTAATAAGAGTGGTAATATATCACAATGGACTAACAATAGTGGTTATACAACATGTACTGGAACGGTAGTTGCTGGTGATATATCAGGCTTTACATCATGTACGGGTACAACTACACCTTCTAATACACAAACATTTACTAATAAGTCAGGTAGTATAAGCCAATGGACTAACAACAGCGGTTATACAACATGTACTGGTACATTAGTTGCTTCAGACATCTCAGGACTAACTTGTTGTACTGGTACAGTTACATCAGTAGGTATTAGTCCAGGTACTGGCTTAGATGCTGGTGGTGCAATAACAGGTAGTGGTACAATTGCAGTTAGCTTAGATTTATCAGAGCTTACTGATATGACTGGTGGTATTGATACTGCTGTTGATGAAATCATTCTTCTTGATAATGGTGCAGAAAGACGTAAGCGTTTTGCTGAGATTTTTGGATCTAATGCTTATAATAGTACTACGATTGCTACTAACAACAACCAGTTAACTAACGGAGCAGGTTATACAACATGTACCGGTGACATTACAGGTGTTAGTGTTGGTACTGGACTCGCTGGTGGTGGTACAAGCGGTAGTGTTACTCTTTGCATTAACTCTACATGTAACTCTACTTGGAATGGTAAGACAACATGTACAGGTACTACTACTCCAAGTAACACGCAAACGTTTACTAATAAAAGTGGTAATATTTCACAGTGGACTAACAACAGTGGCTATACAACTTGCACCGGTGACATTACAGGTGTTACAGCTGGTGCTGGTTTATCTGGTGGAGCTACTTCAGGTACAGCTACAGTTGCTTTAGATGGGGCAATGGTTGCAACACTCAATCAAAGTGGTTGCTCAGGTCTTAATTGTGTAGGTGACATTACTAATGTAGGTGTTAGTACAGGACTTGCCGGTGGTGGTTCAAGTGGTAGTGTTACTTTATGCATCGATTCAACTTGTAACTCTACATGGAATGGTAAGACAACATGCACAGGTACTACTACACCTTCTAATACACAAACCTTTACTAACAAGAGTGGTAACATAAGCCAGTGGACAAATGATAGTGGTTATACTACTTGTACCGGTGATATCACCGGTGTTACAGCTGGTACTCTTTTAGATGGTGGTGGTTCGAGTGGTAGTGTTACTCTTAATGTAGATCTATCCGAACTTACAGATGGCACAGCTGCTATTGTTCCTACAAGTGATGAAGTAGTTTATCTTGATGGTGGTTCACAAAAGCGTAAGTTGTTCTCCGAGATCTTTGGTTGTAACGCTTATAGTAATACAGCCTTTACAACATGTACTGGAGATATAACATCAGTAACAGCAGGTAATGGTCTTACAGGAGGTGCTTCTTCTGGAGGTGCTACTCTCAACGTAGGAGCTGGTACAGCTATAACAGTAGCAGCAGATACAGTTGGTGTTACGACAGCTTGTAATACAGCTTGGAATGCTAAGACAACTTGTACAGGAACAGTTACATCAATTGCAACTGGTACTGGATTAGATGGTACATTTACTACATCAGGTACAATTACATTAGACTTATCAGAGCTAACTGATATGACTGGTGGTATTGATACTGCTGTTGATGAAATCATTCTTCTTGATAATGGTGCAGAAAGACGTAAACGCTTTGCTGAAATCTTTGGATCTAATGCTTATAATAGTACTACAATTCCTACTAACAATAACCAGTTAACTAATGGTAATGGTTATACTACTTGTACAGGTACAGTAGTTGCAAGTGATATATCAAGCTTTACATCTTGTACAGGAACAGTGACAAGTGTTAATGGTGATGGATCTACCATTACTGTAACTAATGGTACAACAGATGCTTGTGTAGGTGTTCATGCTGATTGTGATACAGCTTGGAATGCCAAGACAACTTGCACAGGAACAACTAC